>VFQN01000569.1_pt1 | contig 67670 bp, 121 predicted proteins | sample 3512371 | NCBI WGS metagenome assembly VFQN01 (sample SAMN10412370, study PRJNA504923) | tailings metagenome | isolation source: Replicate 2 from Balatoc abandoned mine | place: Philippines: Itogon, Benguet | collected 2017-08-28 | reverse complement strand
ACATGCGACCGACATGCGATCTAACACACGTACATCTGGGGCAGGGAAGAAGGTTCCGTCCCTGCCTGTGAGGGGGCACGCACTGGTGCCCTGGGGTTAACCGGGTTCGACAGCTCGGATGACTTGCTGCAAAATTGCCCTTCATGTCTAGCTGTACATGCAGACTCCTGTGTGCCGCCCCACCAGGGGGGCTCCCCTGGGCCTTGGCCCGGCTGGATCGCCAAGGCACTGCACAAAGGCTCCTCACTCCGTGCATGGTCTGGGAAGGTACACGTTGACAATGGCAGTCACAGTCCAGATTAACGAAACGGTACGTTACAATGCCTTAGCGTCGAGCTGCGTTGCGGACATAGACAGGGCTACGGAAGCTCTAGTGGCTGCTTTGTTATTATTGTGGCTTTACCCTGGCTTTACCAGCTTGGTCCCCATCACGAGCCCAGCCCCTTCGCCCCCGGAGCATACGGCCATTTGACCAGTGCAACGCCCGCCCGCTGGCTAGGCGCAATGTGAGAGATCGGCAATGTCTAGAGATCAGGATGCCACTGTGCGTGCCACGCTACACTTTACGTGGGCCTACACCATCCATTACTTCGTTGGCGTTCTGCAGTGTTGATGCTGCACAGCGACCGGGCAAGCGCAACGCGCACCACCACCCACAAGCAACACCATATGACACAAAACGAGTACGCACATGCACCTTTGCTCCCGTGCCATTCCGTTAGTAGGCAAGCCCTACCCAGCAAACAGTACAGCAGCAATGCACAGCCAGTGACCCCCAGCGATGCCACAGCGGCACCAGGCACAGGCCAGGGGCAGGCCCAGCGCTGGTCACACCCCCCTCACCCCTACGCCGTGCCCCGCCAGCACGACCACCAGCACCCAAGCCTCCATGCAACGCCGCCAATTCCCTCCACCACACTTGACAGCCGACACAGGCGGCAACAGTACGGGCTTGAGGCTCTGTGCGGCTCTTTGCACCCCTTCGGTGCTCCCTGCTCAAGACCTCCCAGCCTCAGCGCTGCTTTGCTCCCCTCTGCCGCTTCCACCAGCAGCAGCCACGCCCCGTTGCCCAGCACCCGCGCGCTCGCCTTGCTCCCTGCCTGACGCCTCGCCATCCACCAGCCCCTGGATCCATACCACCACCTCTTCACGCTCCCGGTGGCTCAAGTTCTTGCCGTAGCGACCGTCGCGGAGGTCACCCAGGATGCCTTGCGCCTCAGACACCCCCAATACAGCCCCCTGCTCCGCCAGCCACTGCAGCGCACACAGCGGCGCCCCCTCCCTCACCGCCGCCGCCAGCACCCCCCAGCCCAGCGGCACCCCCAGCCGCCGCAGGCAGCCCAGCGTGCCAAGGTCGCCATTCTTGGCGGCCGCCGCGTAACAGGCAGCAGAGCTGTCGCCACTGGCCGTCCCCAGACCTCCCAGCCCCACCACGGCTTCCAGCATGACCTCACAACCTGCTCTTGCGGCGCCAGAGAGAGCTATCCGGGGCACATGTGTTGGGGCGTCACTGGGCAGCAGCAGCTTGGCCACTGCGCTCCATACCGCACAGCCGTGGCCCTGGCACGCAGCCGCAACGAGCAGGTGCTCGCCGTCGGGACCCTGCGCTGGCCACCCAGCTGTCGAAAGCAGCTGCTGCGCCTGCACGAGCGCCTCGCTGTCACCCGGCGTACTGCCTGGCCACGCCTTTAGCGCGTCGCACAGGGTCAGGTCCTCAGAGGGGCATTCCGCCTGCTGCAGCCACGTCGCCATGGGCAGGTCGCCCCGCCGGAAAGCCGCCCTGTAATGCTCGGGCCGCAGCTTGCAGCCCATGGCTTGAGTGAGCCAGGACGCCGTGGGAACGCTGCCAGACTCCACGGCGGCAGCGAGGGCGTCACCAAGCACCGCCTGGAAGTCAACGTCTGGGTCGGCGTCTGCAGGGGGCTGCATGGGGCCATCAAGCAGCAGCTGCAGGGCCTCCAGGTTGCCGTGCTGCGCCGCCGCCCCGATGGCTGTAACGCTGCCCAGCGTCGCCCCGCGGTCCGCCAGCCACCTCAGTTTTGCTGCGCTGTCCTTGGGCGAGGAGGCAGCTGCGCACACGACCGCCTCAGTGCCATAGATGTCATCACCAGCAGGGCGCACATATCGGCCCTGGTCCGCGTCCCCGTCTTCCATCACCCAGTCCTCCACCTCCAACTGTTGTATGAAGCTCAGGTCGGCATGCTTCAGCAGCACCCAGAACGCCATATGAGTGTCCGTCTGGAAGCCGCACTGTCTCAGCCACCGCAACCGGGACAGGTCGCCCGAGGCAGCCGCTGCGCCCCACACGCTCGCGCTGTGATGCACCTCCGGACCCCCGCAGATGCTGCTGGCCGTTTCCCGCACCCAATCCATCTTGGCCGCGGTGTCGGGGGTGGAGGAGGCAGCGGCTGCTGCCATCATGCACCGGCAGATGCTACGCAACTTCTCAACCCAGATGTCCTTTGCGTAACACAGCATCATGACCATCCCATATGTACACCCCTGCGGCAGCTTCGGCTCTTCCTCCCGCAGCCTGCCCCACAGCAGCGCCCACGCCGCCTGCAGCCCCGCCAGGTCGCAGTGCCGCGCCGCCGCCTCCAGGGTGCACCCCGGGTTCAGCAGCCCGGGGCAGCGCTGCGCCAGGGAGGGCAGCAGGTGGGCTAGGCCCCCAGCCACCGCAGCAGACCCAATGTCCACTTCAGGCGTTGGAGTCTCCCCCGCCTCCTCGCCAGCGGGCCCCCGGTGCATACACTGCAGGTAATGGTCCGTTCGGAGCAGCTCCGGGAACAGGCGCGGCTGCACCGCCCGCCACACCGCCTCCACGCCCTCCTCCCTGCCGCAGCGGGGGCTGCCCACCAGCAGCCACAGGGCGTGGGTCAGCGGCCACTGCCGTAAGGAGGCTGCCAGGCAGGCATCAAAGTAGGGCGGTAGCTCCTGGTTCAGGTGCACAGTGAGACGGTGGGGCTGGCTGAAGCGCTGAGCCGCGTCTTTGCTGATTTGCCTTCCGCTGAGGGCCAGCTCATTGGGCGGCAGGAAGGACAGGACGCGCAGGCGAAGCTCGGGTGGCAGGTCGAGGCATGGGGGTTGGACGTCCATACAGGGTAGCGGGGCTCAAGGTCGGTCAAGTGGAAGTCGCACATCCTGCGCAAGCCTACAACAATTATCTCATCATGTTGTTTGTGGTTCCATGCGCATGCGGACCTGATGCTCGCTTATCCTGCGGGGTGCGTCCGCTTGTTAGTGGCTCCTCGATACACGCTCTCACCTTAAGAGCAAGATGCCATGGAAGAAGGGTTAGCACAAATGGCGAGCAGGCTTGGCGAAAGGGCAAGTCCAACGCTCACGGCCAAAGCTTTTCCGGCATAGTGGAGCGAAAGCAGGTCTCTGCGGCGCTGCTGTGACGACTTGTGGCCTTAAATTTAAGTTGGATACCGGTATAGTATTGTGTTGGTGGTCTTGGCATCCTGCCTTGGCAGCAGACTGCAAATGGCCGTACCTTGCAACCTCATCACCCGTCCGTGCGCCCTCGCCACCTGCCCACCACCACGACATCTACCAAAACGACCTTTCACATTCGATTCTTTCCTGCCGCTGCTCTCGTCCTTTCGCATCCTTTCCAGCCGGTCTGCACGCACGGCACCCCAGGCACGCAAGATACGCACATCACTCTTGACGGCACTGCTGGCCCTACGGGCAAGCACGCATGGTCCACCCCCTTGCGTAACCTGCGTAACCCCACACCCGAACTCCCCCCCATGGACGTTCCGGTGGCGGAACCGACTCGTTTATTGCCCACACAGGCGCCCTGCACCGCATCCTACCACACAGGCACCCCGCGTGCCCTGCCTTGCTTGCCTGCCATCCACGTGTCAGCGTGCATCTGGTGCATGGCAACTGGTAAACATGCGACCTGCCTTTCAGATGTGTTCTTGCTGCCTGATCTTACATGCGTGTCAATCATGTCTACCTATGAATTGATGGCTTGCCGGCAGCCCGGCCGACACCCATTCGCACCCATGCACAAAACACCCGCGCGTCCCAATGCCGCCAGGGCCCCCACCCAGGACTGCAGCACTAGCCCCTTTCCTCCGTGTGGTCTGGCCGGTATGGCTCTTGGCAACCCCTGGCACGATGTGAGGGTGGCTTGCTCAGACGCAACCGGAGTTCGTAACACCCACACCCACACCCACACCTTGCCCACCCAAGCACCACTGCACGCAACCACTCGTGCCCAGGGCGGCACATATAATAGCCAAACGCGCGCCATTCGCCTCCCCTGAAATGATGCTGCTGTGGGTTACAAGCATGCCCTTGCTAGCAAACATGTACAGATGTACTGCAATCAGTCCTCCACTGCCACACCCGCGAGTATCGCATACGTGTCATCTATATAATTGCACTACCCGACGATGGTCGTGAGTGTCGTGCCGTACAGCAAGACTCCCGCCAAAGACATGGCATCACGAGCAAGCCAACCAGCATACGGTACGGGCAATGTAATAGAACAAGATCACGCATAGTTTGCAGCAGGGGACAGCAGGCCCGACAGGGAAGCTGCGGCATGCGTGGCGGTGGGCCGAGCTGCACCAAGCCGTGCTAGCACAGTCCAAACCTCCCCCTCGCCTCCCCATGGCCAAGCATGCCAATGCCCCGTCAATCAGCATCGCATCTAACCAAACACCCTGCAGCACCGGGCTTTGGTCCAGATTGGCCAAAGCAGCTCCAGACCTGTCCAAGACGACACGATTTTCTGGCCCCGAATATGCAGACTAAGCACACTCACACCCTCCTTTTACCTGCCTCTCCCGACCTACCACACGGTCGGCATGTACGGCAGCTCCCGAGCTGCCTCTCGCACCCCCTCCCCCACCGCCCACCCGCCTGCACCCCTCCCTCCCCCTCGCCCTCCGCCGCCACCACCCTGCCCCTCATCCCCACTCCCCGCCTCCCCGCCTGCCGCCGCTCCCACCGGTCCCGACACGTGTAGGCTCCGCAGACGCGTCAGGCCAACCAGTAACGCTCGCACATCCTCCGGCGCCCCCGTGGCCAAGCCACGGGCCTGCAGCGTGAGGCACCTCAGGCCGGTGAGGGCGGACAGGGGCGCCAGGTCGCTAATACACAGCGGGGGTGTGTCAGGGAGGCCCAGGAGGAGGTACTCCAGGGAGCGGACAGACCCGAGGGTCGCGAGGGCTGTGCGGAGCATGCGCCTGGGCATGCACATGCCGGTGTGGCACGTGCCGCAGGCCGGACTGGTGGGGCAGGTGGGGTAGCTGCTGGTGGTGATGGAAGCGGAGCAGGACAGAGCAGCAGGTTGAGCTCGGCGAAACGGTATGTCGAAGTGCGGCCTTGCCGGCTCGGGAGCGGTGAGCGAGCTACCGCTGCTGCTGCCGCCTCCTATTAACATGTTGCCATGGCCGTCAGTTGTGCTCAGGCCATGTGCAGCTGCAGCTACGTGCCGCGGTCTGGGCCACGTGCCAGGGCCCTCCAGGGGTCGTGGCGCCACTCGCCCCTGAGCGCTCCCGCCCAGCCCTGGTCTCAGAGAGGCGCTTCGTGACGCCTCGCCGCCCGCATCGGCACTGTGCAGGTATTCCCGTCCTGCTGTTGCTGGTCGGGGGCCTGCTTGCAGCAGCTGCTCCTGTTGTAGCTGCAGCTGCGGGGCGTGCGGCAGCCCCTCGGCCGCCCCCCACGGCACGCTGTCGCTCAGCACCAGCACCTGCGGGCAGCAGGAGCGCGGGGTCAAGATGGTGTGGCTCATACAGGTGGACACCAACGGTTCACGTGCGGGGCAGCGGCCGCAACCGTGGCCGCAGTGTGCATGCCTTGCCCATTGACTCTGTGCCCACGCCCACGCGGGGAAGTGGTAAAGCATATCGCAGGGAGATGCATGATGGCACGACGCGCGACAGCGCGCCCTCCCACAACAGCCCATCGGCAACTGCAGCCTTGGAAACATGTCTGGGCCGCAAGCCGTTCCATCACATGTGGTAACCGCTCCACAACTTCACGGCTTTGTGTTCAGCCGGGTTGAAATGTGGTAACCGTACGACACGCATGCGGCGTGCACCACGCACCTGCAGCTGCAGCCGCTTAGCCACGGTGGCGGCCGCGACCATGTGCTCCGCGATGAGGCCGCAGTCCAGGACCTGCCGTACAAACCGGTTTCCGTTCAAGCGCAGTTCAAGCGCGCCGTACCGTAAGCGTGCAGCTACGGCAGCGAAAATCAAGCACATGCTACGGCAGCTACGGCAGCTACGGCAGCTACGGCAGCGAAAATCAAGCACATGCTAACAGCATCTCATCATATATGTTAAGGCGGCAGCAACATGAATGCAGCCCAGAAATGCAGGTGTGTCCTTTTCCTCTGGCACGGACGCACCTGCAGCGACGTGAGAGCCGTGAGCGTGTCCCCCAGCTGTATCAGCCCCGCCGCCCCCAGCCGTAGCCCGCTGAGCGACAGCCGTGTCAGCGACGGCGGCACACAGGACGCCACGTCCACATCCAGCCCGCCCCTAAGACACAGCGCGCTAGCCCACGGCTGCAGCTGGAGCTGCTGCTTGCTGCTGCCTCCACAAGCTGCCTTGCAGGCCCCCCAAGGGTGATCCCCTGTTACACGACTGCGTGCTGCTGCTCCTGCTGCTGCGGTTGTTGCATTGTTTGCGGCAGTGTTCGCGTCGTCGTCAGGTGCAGCGGTGAGCGCCAGGTCTCGCAGGGAGGTCCAGGCGGCCAGGGTGGCGAGGGAGGGACCCATGGGTCCGTCCGGCAGGATCTGGCCTGCGGCGAACGGTAGTAGGGGTGCAGTTAAGCAGCGGCGACAGTCTTTGCGCGATGCAAAGGGGTCGACCAGTGGTAGGGTGGTAGGCTAGATCCTCCCAACGAGAAAGGTACCAGCACGCCTCGCATGCGGTAGACACGACACTGCAGGCACGTGCGACACGGGGAGCATACCGTTGCAAGCAGGTACACGGCCGGTTGCGCACGCTGCACACGTGCCTGTGAAGTGCAGGGAGGTGAGGCGCGTCCAGGCACGGCTGAGCTCGGCTGTGACCCGCCCCGACAGTCCTATGAGGTGGTTCCGCTCCGAAGGCACGCAAGCCATGGAGAACCTGGTGGGGAGACGGGTGAGCAAAGTGACGTGATGCCGAGTCACGGCGCAGGCAGTCGGGGTTTCAGCCGGTAAGCGCCGACGTGCACAAACTGCAAACGAGCCAATGCGACACAAATGGTTATGTGGTTTGCTGTCGCAAATGCTGCGATCCTCAGCCCACCTGCGCAGTCCGGTGAAGGGGGGCCAGCAGCGTCAAGTCTGCGCTATTGCACACATGCATCCCCTCCAAGCCCTCAACCCCATCTACCGATCAGGACAACATAGTGCTGTACTACTGCCGTACACCTTCGCCCACCTGCGCAGCCCGGTCAGTGGCGCCAGTAGCGTCATATCTGCGCTCTCCAGCGCCAGGGGCCACGTGGTGTACGACAGCGCCAGGGAGGTGAGGGAGGTCAGCTCGGCCAGCAGGTGGAACGAGTAGTCGCTGTCCAGGACCTGGTGTAGGGTGTGTATTAGCGGTGTGTGACTTAGGTGTCAACGGTGAGGTGGGCATCACCCGATATACAGATAGTATCATTTCATGCTGTCCTGGGGATGGTGGACAACCACCCAGGCACAGACTTAAGGGGGTGCCTGTGGTGGTAGGGGGGGTGGGGCCTCGTGCTGCGGGACACATGTATCACCTGATTCAGGCCAGGCGAGGCCCCAAAGCCAGCCCATGCCCCAAAGCAAGATTGCAGCTGCCGGCATCAGCATTTCAGCCCCCACCCACCACGGTTGACAGGTTGAGGGCCCTGAGTCGCTGCAGGGGGTTGTCGTACATATCCAGGAGGTAGGCGCTGTGGATGCCGCACCCGCCCGCGCTGTCCAGGTCGAACCTGCATGCCATGGACAAGCGTGGAGGGCTATCGCGAGGTCATGGACACTTGGGGAGCCGTTGCTGCGAGCCGTTAGAATATGATGCGTTTGGTTGTGCAGGTGCGCTTGGACAGCATGTGAGCTTGGAAAGCGGGTACGGTGCCGTACCTCAGGGACTCGAAGTACGGCAGCTGCCGTAGGCTGCCGTACAGGTCCGTCATGATGGCCACGGGGCAGTCGTCGGGGTCCGCCGGGTCGTACAGCAGGCCGCAGCGCGACAGCGACAGGTCCTGCGGCCATGGATAGCAACACGTGATGGCAACAGTAGCACACGCTGTTGTGCAATAGTACTGTCCGAAGCAAGCAAGCGCTTCGGGGGCATCCTGCTGCGTGCCTTGTAGGGCCCCTTCCATACGATAGCGCCCTAAGACCAGACCTGCAGCAAGGGGTGGCTTGCACAGCCTGGGCCCACGGCCTGTTGCAGGGCACCCACCCACCTGCAGCCGTGTGAGGCGGCCCACTGACCGCACATCCGCGTGGCTCAGCGCCAGCCGGCCCTGAGGGAGCACACAATAATAATAATAATAATAATAATGTTGGGGGGTATTCCCTAGCGGGCATCGGAACTCGCCTCGGTGGCCGCGCACATGCGCGGGTCCATCCAGTTTTACAGAGGGAGAGCGCCAGGCTCTGCTCCACCCTGGAGTCACCCTCAGAGGCGCGATGCACAGCGCGACATTTCCCGTCACTACACAATGTCATTGCACAACAGCGTTTGCTTATCAACCGTGCCACGCAACCCCAACTCTAAGCAGCAGCGCACGCGCATAGCGCAGACATGGCCCCTGGGGGGAAAGAGGCCGTGCAAGCGCGGCAGGGGTGGCGGTACGCCCGCACCAGCCGCAACCTCAAGCTTGCTGGCGGAACTCGCATACCTCGGACGCCCAGTCAGGTAATCTGTTGCTTGCCAGTGCCCGGGGCATGCCGATGCAGCCCCTTCAGCCCCGTTCCCCATGCGCTCCGTGCTCAAGCAACAGCGACTTGAAGCCTGACAGCACCGCCGCGCTGCAGCTGAGGCCGACCGGTAATTCCCATAGACCCCCCACGCCTCCAACACATCCCGCACACACTGTGCCCCCTTCCCCAGGCACACACTCCCCGCACGATCACGTACACACCTCCCCACCACGCCCCACCTGCAGCGACAGCGACCTGAGGCCCGGCAGCGCCGCCGCCAGGGCCGCCACGGCGCCGCCCCCCAGCAGCACCACGCCGCTCAGCCGCAGCACCTGGCACGTGGCACGCGACAGGAACACGTGGCACATGAAAAATGGCATGTGGCATGGTGCATGCGGGGCAGCACCACGCCGCTCAGCCGCAGCACCTGACACGTGGCGCGTGACACGAACACGTGGCACGTGGCACGCAGCAAATCACACGTGGCATCAGACCAAGGGGCAAGAAGTACCACGCTCAGCTGCAGCACCTGGCGTGTGGCACACAAATTATTGTGCCAGACAAGCGGGGAGGTGGCATATGCTCGTACACGGTGGCTTAGCACGATGCATAGACAGGATGTCGGAGGCCCAAAGATCTAAGATGCTGTGCGCTCGCACGCGCATGGCTATCATCATTTGCTGGCACTACCCTACATCGATCAGATCGAGGAGACGCGCTTGCGTCCTTCCTCACCTGCAGGTGGACCATTCCCGCGAACACCGCAGGCTGGGGCGTCCAAACGCGGAGGCTGGCGGCCGGCGGGCCGTCATCGCCGCCGCCGCCGCTGCTTTCGCTGTCATGGCCGCCATCCCGACCGCCAACCCGCTCCCCCTCAGCAGCAGCCGGTGGACCTCCCCTGTTACCTCCCTCCTCCCCGCTCCCCACGTTTCCCCCATCCCTGCGCTCCTCGCCCTGGCCCCCGTCCCTCTCATCGCCGTTGTAGCTGCTCACACTGCTGTCTTCGTCCTCGGCAAGCACCTCAGTGGCCAGAGGGCCCAGCGCGGTTGCCGACTCGGCCAGCGTAGCGCCCGTGCTGCTTACATTGCGTCCATGCTCCAGACCAGCGTCCACCTTTCCGGAACCCGCTGGGCGTCCCTTCGGGCCGCGCCCCGCCTCCTCCAACTCCAACTCCGTTGCACCGCCGCCTGACGCTTCCCGCTCCCCGCTTGCCCCACACTGTCCGTAAGCTGCTCGTGCCTCATTACTACACGACCCACTTGCACCCCGCTCGCCCGCAGCTTCCCGCTCCTCCACCCCACCCTCCTGACCCTCCCCTCCCCCCTTTCCCCACCCTTCGCCCTTGTCCGCCTGATCCGGCTCCTCCGCCTCCTCCGTCCCCAGGTCGAGGTCCGACCCGTACTCAATCGCGCCATCGCTGTCGTACCCAACAGCCGTACAGGGAACTCCATGCGTGCCGCCGTCACTGTCGCGGTCACTGCTGGGCTTGGCCGCCTGCGCAGTCTCCACACCGCCTCCCGCTGTCCCCACCGTCACCTCGCCCGCATGTACCCAACCCAGGGCCCCCAAGGTACGCCCCAGCTCCCCACGCGCCTCCCGCGCCTCGCCGCCGCCTCCACCGCTGCTGCCCCTGTCCTGCCCACCACCTCCGCCGCCCCTCTGCGCACCGGGCCTGCCCACGCCTTCAAACCTACGGCGAACAGCGGGCCTGGGCTGGCCCGACGGGGCTGCAGCAGCTGCTCCACCGGCGGTAGCTGCACCGCTGGCACACGGTGCCGTGGCAGCGGCACGGGCAGCGGCTGTGGCAGCGGCCGCACTCGCTGCTGCTGCTGCCGCCGCCAGCACAGCGGGCGGCAGGTCGAGCAGGGACAGCGACAGGCTGCGGAGGGCGGTGAGGCGCCCGAGGCCCTCCAGCAGCTGCGCCTGGCCCAGGGCCAACCCCAGCTGCGCCTCCCGCTGCTGCTGCCGCTGCTCCTGCCGCTGCTGCTGCCGCCGGTGTTGCTGGTGCGCACGCTGATGCCCCCGCGTATGTGGGGTGTCATGTTTATGCACCTTGTCAGCGGCATGGGTTCTTCCTGCTGGTCCCTGCACGGCCGGCACCAGGTCGACCTCTAAGCTGGCCAGGTGTGGCAGGCACGCCAGGCAGTCCAGGCCCCACGCGTCCAGGCCCCACGCGTCGCCACGTGCCTCCGCCGCTGGACCGGGGCCTGCTGCCGCCGCCCGGGTGACACCCGGGGCGCAGGGCGTGGCGGGCCCTGGAGCGGGGCCCGGTAGCCATGGCGGCTGACCGCCGTGGCGGCTCTGCCGTACGTGGGTACGGCATGACGGGTGAGATGTACGGCAGGGTACGACGGGCATGTCCTTGATGCGCAGGTCCCGCAGGCGGCGCCAGGAGGACAGGTGGCTGGCGAGGAGCTGCGAGGGCCAAGATACGAGGGATTATGGACTTGCCGGAGGCACAGCAGTGCGACATGCTACCGATATCAAGCAAAGCACCTGCAGGGCATCTGTCGGTCGCCGTCCTGGCGCCTTACCGCGAGGCTCAGACCCGGGTGCAGCCCCCTGCCGGCCGCGGCGCAGGACAGGGTCAGCGATTCTACCCCCGGCCACGTGTCGTACAGGTACGGCAGCAGCTCCTGCAGCTGCTGCCGTACATCCCGCACGCCCTGCTGTGCGCCGTCAGCGGCTGCCTCCGAGCGCCTCCCGCCCACGTGCTCCTCACAGGCGCCCGCCAAGTTGGGACCAGGAACTGGGCCAGCAGTGGAACGGGGGCCCTCGGAGCCTGCCACCCCCTCCGGGCCTTCCGCTTTTTGAGCATCAGGCTGCAAGCCCTCCCGCTGTGTGTCAGCTGCACAAGGCTCCGCTGCATCTGCTCGGCGCTCCGCATGACGACTTGTACGACAAGTGCGTACGGCACTGCTGCCGTACGGCTGCTTGAGGGACAGGTCCAGGTGCCGTACGGTCCCTGCTGCCGCCGCGCTCCAGGCCTTGCTAACCAGGCGGCAGGTGAGTACGTCCCGTAGGGGCAGCCGAGACACGATGCCCTGCGCGGGAACAGGGTTGGCAAGAACGCACCGCTGTGCCAGTTAACGCACATTGTAGCGGGTGCAGACAGAAGGTTTAAGGGGCCCAGTTCTGGAGTGGGATAGCCGATGGCGGATGGGAATGTGGAGGACGCGGGTGCGAAAGGGCTGTGGCGTGTGGGACCGTCGGTACCTGGCACCCGCCTTTCGTGAGACAGTCGACAACGCTGCGCGTGATATGCCCGTGCCTAACTTACCGCTAATGCACTTTCGGGTAGTGACGGACGCTCCCAAGCCCGCGCGAGCCACAGAACGCTTTCGCCACCCTCGGGCTCTCGGCCCCCGAGCGTTGCTAGTAAGCCCGACATGCCCGTCAAGATCCAGATAGGACCATTATAGCTGCTGTGACTGTTTCACCTACACAGTGGCGAGGGTTGGTGTACGCTGAGTACGCACAACCTTCATTGAAATGTCAGTTTCAGCGTGACAGTTATCTGTTTACATAATACGACAGCATTATGGTAACAGAGAACAATAACATTACCGTGCACCCTATTCCGTAAGCGTGCACCCTATTCCGTAAGCGAGCGCCAGGGGAGGCCCCTTTAGTCTGTGCCACCAAGCCCCGAGTTGCCTCAGGCGTACAGAGTGCAAGGGCCCGAGAAGAGCCATGGAGCCCCACCGGCCCCAAATGCCGCTTACGTGCTCATAACAATCTGCACGTCGCAGTGGCATGCATGTGGCACGCACGGGAACATCCAAGGAACAGCCCCTGCGGAAGGGGCCCTCTCCGCGAGGGGCATAGAACATGTCCTCACAGGGGCTTCTCCTGTTGGGCAGTCTACCTCACAGGCGAGCAGCTCCAGATTTCAAGCACGCAAGACCGTTGAAGGCCGTTGCACCTCCGTCACAATTTAGACCCCAGTAGCCGGCCTCGTGCTTTTCCCAGCATTCAACGGCCTGCAGTCCAGCGCGCAGGCGCATCTAAATGCCCCCGTTCCTCTCCACAAACAAGCAGGAGCCAGGAGAGCCACACCAACACCTTAACACGGGCACTGCTTCCTCTCTTTGTCCCGTCTTGACCGCAAAAGCAAAGCAAATGTTGCCCGCCTCCAGCTGCCGCAACAAGAGGCGTCAATCGTCGACCAGAACCCCACACTGCCCACGCCTTTGCTTGCCTCGGGCTTTGCTGTGCCTGCATCCCGCATCGCAGTCACTACACTGCCCACGTGGCCAGTCAGCAGTCACGCACCCTGATCCCTCGCTCATCGCTACCCCCCTCCCGTCTTGATCTTGTACCCCCGCGGCCTCGGCTGTTTCAGCTTGGCTATGAGCTGGTCCGTGGTGTTGGCGCCAAACAGCTCCATCAGCGAGTTCAGCAGCACGTCCAGGATCTGCGCAGGCATGGGGAGACGGGGGAATAAACACAACGAGCCGAGATCAACGTGTTGCCTGTGCACTATGCGCAGGTGTTAAGTGTTGCTTGCCTAGCACGTCCGCCCCCATGGCTCCGGCACGGAGACAGCCCAGAGCAAAGACATTAAGGAGCAGCATACCCGCGGGGCCCTAACATCCCCCACCTGCTCCATTTTCTCCGCCAGCGGCCTGCTCTTTGGCGCCTCGAACTGCGCGCTGGGCCTGTCGGGCAGCAGCAGCCCCGCGTCCGCACGCAGCGCCTCGTAGTAGGAGCTGGTGGCGTGGGGGCCGCGGAAGCCCAGCTGGGGGGATGGGAAACAGGCCGGAGGTTAGGGGAACATACTATTAGAAAAAAGCCCAGATTGACAGCGGCCAGAACGAGATCGTGGTGTAGGGGCCGCGAAGGCCCAGCTGCAGGGCAGGGCAGTTGCTTGGGCAGGCAGACTTGGAAGGCGGATACAGTGTGCCGTGCTGGCTGGCAGTAGGCAGCGGGCTAGTACGGCAACCTGCTGGCAGCCTACAAGTGCTTAGCGTATGAAGACTCCCTTTCACAGGCAGGCTGGGCGCCTGTTGCATATGCGCCACGCGCCACGCCTTCCTGCCGTACCCCCCTGCCGTACATCCCCCTTGCCGTACATCCCCCTTGCCGTACATCCCCCTTGCCGTACCTTGCGCAGCTCCTCCGGCGGCGGCGGGCTGATGAGGTCCGCCACGCGGCCCAGCGCCTCCAGGAACTCAATGTACGACAGGGCCCTGTACGGCACAGTACCAGTACAATACGGTCACATACGTACCATTGCAAATTCTGCAGATATACACGTCCATGTGGCTTTGCTCGCAGTTGCCCTGCTGCGCACACCACCCGCTGCACGCAATACCCCCAAACGCCCGCCGGCCAACACGCCCCGCCCAAAAGAAGCGATGCCACACTGCCCCACCTGCTCCTGCTGAGGCAGCTCTTGCCTCCACCTGATCCATGCAACAGTCTTCCAACTCCACTCGACCCCACAAATTCCAAGTATCGTAATAATGATATACCCACCTGCTCCTGATGGGGCAACTACTGCCTCCACCTACTCCGTGTAACACCCTCTGCTCCTTAGCCCACAAACCCCCCCGTCCCCCAAATCCGACACTGCCCACCTGCTCCTGCTGAGGCAGCTCTTCCCCGCCTGCTGCTACATGCCACACCCATCTCCCAACACCTAAACTCCGACACTGCCCACCTGCTCCTGCTGAGGCAGCTCTTGCCCGCCACGCTGGCCAGCTCGTCGTAGTACCTCATGCGGCTCCACACGAAGGCCAGCCGCGCCTCCCGCACCGTGAAGTACGCGTGGTACAGCCGCCCCTCGCCCAGCAGCTCAAGCCACTCGGGAAGGTCCAGGAAGCGAGCGTCGCCTGGCGAAAGGTACGTGGATGTTCATTTCTCTAATATGTATTATGTGTGTGGCTATGTGTGCGTGTGTGATATTAGTTGACACTCCTACGCCGCTCGGGCAGGTCCAGGAAGTGGGCGTCGCCTGGCAATGGGAGAGAGGGGGTTAACTGTTACGTTGTATGCACATTGCTCTTCTTGTGTGTACGTTCAGGCGGTAGCGTTCGTTCCGCAGCTCCAGCCACTGGGGCAAGTTACGTGTGTGTATACTGGCAGGTTGAAGGAAACGCCCGTGCGTCGCAAGACGGGAGCTAAAGTGTGGGACTTGGTTGAGTTAAGTGAGCTGCGTCGCGTGCTTTGTGCTCCACTGCTTGCCGAGAGGAATGATCACCGTGGGTTAGCAGCACGGGGTGCAGGTGCGCACCACTGCAGGTGCACCCCTCTGGCGCCAACAACACAGGGGAGGTCTCCACTCCCGGACCAGCCTCACCCGAGTCTCTCGCCAGAACCTTGTAGTGCGCGTATACAGCCTGGAGGACCGGAAAAGGGCAACCGAGGGTGGTGGGGGCAGGAGGGTGGTGGGGGGCAGGGGCAGAGACATAGCCGTCTGGGGTGAGTTTGGTCTAGGGCGCGGACACAGAGTAGGACACCCGGGACGGCATGCGCTAGAGCGGTGAGGCACCATGGCGTTGTGCGCGCCGTACGACACAACAGCTGTACGACACAGGGGGGCTTGCCGTACCTTGAGCACGGGCGTGTGGCTCTCCAGCAGGTAGTCGACGTCTGGCACGTATAGCCGGGTCTCGCGGAACGTGTTGGGGTCGACCTGGGGAGGTATGGCGTGTGGGGATGCAGGGAAGAGACCACAACAGGGAATGGCAGGATGTTGTTGTGTCGACAGTGCTGGGATCCACTAGGCGTACAACAAAGGTAACGGCAAAAGGAAGTGATGTCAAGGTTAGACAAGTCATCCCCTGTGCTTGCGGGACCTGTTGGTAATGCCTCCAAGAGCCCCCACCCTACACTGCACCCATCCAGGCTGCGCTGCAACTGCCTCATAAGTCCAACGCACTGAAGCTGCCTCACCTCCGTCCCAGGCCCCCAGCCCCCCCCCACGGTCACCTCGCGTTTCACGCGTTACCCCCCCCCCCCCCCCAGGCTCCCGGGCGGCGCTATGCAGATATACTGAACACTGTTTAGCCTCACAAATATACTGTACACTGAAACCAACCACACAGCGCTGAACTGCCTCATAAGTCCCACGGCAGCTGCCTCGCTCCCTGCCCAGGCCCCCAGCCCCCACCCACCAGGCTCCCGGGCGGCGCGTTGGGAACCAGGTGCTCGTCCAACAACCGCCGTATCGCAACCGACAGGTCCGTAACCGCCTCAACCACCTTCGCCGCCGCGGCCGCCCCAGTCTCCCCACCATCCGCCGCCGCCTTTGCTGCGTCCCCCGTCGCGTCCCCCCCCTCGCCGCTTGCTGTCGCTGCTTTGGCCGGAGAGCCCTTGGTCCCCTTGCCCTTCTTGCCCTTTTGGTTGGCCCCTGCTGTCCCCAGCGGCATAAACTTGGCCTGGGCTGTGCGCAGCAGCGCCTCAATGAACTCAAAGCGCATGAGCGCGTTGTCCAGGTTGGCCTGCGGACAGGGATGTTGGCAAGCCATGTTTATATACTGCTTGCACTGCAAAAAGCATAATGCGAGGATCAGCCGCGAGCACACACCCGGAGCTATGCAAACATGCACCCCCCGTACCTTGCCCTCCTCCGTGGCCTTGTTGCGCCCCACTCACCTTGCTCTTCCCAGTTGTCAGGTCTTCCGGGCCTGCACACAGCTACAACACACGCTAACACACCCTGACACGCACCCCCGTACCTTGCTCTCCTCCGTGGTCTTGTCCTCCTCGAAGTTTGCGGCCAGGAAGATGCGGTCAAGGTCGGCGGCGCGGCAGCAGCTGCCGCCAGCTTCCTCCACCCCGCGACCGCCGCCGTCCTCGGGCACACCTGGGATAAGAGATAGTGCAAAGGTAAATCCAGATGTGTCCACAAATTGTAACGGCACTATCTGCTGTAACATCGCCTCACTTGCTGCACGAGCACGCATGGGTTCCCATGCCCGCATGTGGCGTGCCGGACAGGCGAGCTCTCTACCCACGGCCCCACCCCACCCACCTGACGCTTGTATGAGCGCCCCCCACGCCACCGGGTCTCTGACGCACTCCACAGCCAGACCGACACCCAACTAGGCCATCCTGGCATTTTCAATCCCAGCCCCCCACGCCCACATGCACACCTAACCCACACCCACCCGACGCCTGCATGAGCGCCCCCCACGCCACCAGGTGCATGGCGAAGGGGTCGGCGCTGCCGGCGCACATGGTGCTGTAGTAGTCGAACAGCAGCACCAGGGGCCCGTAGCGCTCGCGCAGGCAGGCGCGAACGGCGTCCATCTGGGCGGGGCCGCCTGCGTGGGAGGGGCCATAAAACACGTTGGGGTGCTGATGTGGTGGGGCGGCGTACGGCGGTACAGGTCGATTAATGCATGGATGGGGGGCGTATGGTCTTTTGCTGGGCGTGAAAGTGTGTGCAAGTACGGACGTCGCATGGCAGGGGCGACGCTGCTAGCGTCAGCAACTGCACGCTCAGCAGTTAGCTATAGCATGCGGTAGCTCAGGTACTGTAGCACACCGTTAGGGTGCCCGTTGGTAGTGGTACAGTCACTCACCGGGGCATCCCTTGGCCAGCAGCGACTTGAAGCGCTGTTTGGCGTTGGCACGTGCCCAGTCCTTGTCGAAGATGTCGTACTCAATGCCTGTACGGCAAGGGCAAAGTGCATGGACTCGCATCCTATGCTTCTCAGCAGGTGCCTACTTTACATGACTGTAATCCACCTGTGAGGGCATGGAATCGGTATGCCCAGAGAGGGATACTCGTGTGCACGGGTCTCGTGAGGAAGTGGCCTGAGGTCCGCGCCGCGTTGGCCGAACCCCTCCGGGCAGGCACCTTGGCATCTTGGTCCCTGCACACGCCTGTGCCCCACACAGCTCACATCGGACTCCCCACACGCCCCATGCACGGCCCCATGCCCCACCCACCCGGCCTGTTGACGAAGCCCTTGCTGTCGTTCTCCTTGGTCCGTCCCTTGAACACGCTGGCCTTGAGGCCCCGCCACGGCCCGGGAGGGGCGTAGGAGGCGGCCGGGATGGGCGGCTCGGGGGCCACCTGCAAAACCAACACGCACAGAAGACGTGCCAGTTACTGTCAAACGCGTGAATCCTACCTTGCAGCATGGCCCCGCTGTCGTTGTCACGTGTACGGCTTGTACAAGTCCGTGTACCGCCATGCATGTGCGCGTGTGTCGTACGCCCGTACCTTGGGCGTGACCTTGACCCGCAGGGTGACGAAGTCCCGTGGGTCGGCCAGGCAGCTGCCGTCGGGCCGCGGCGGCGGCGGCGGCGCCAGCGCGGCGGGCGGCACGGGCTCCAGCGGGAGCTCCCCTGCGCGGTGCAGCAGCGACAGCGCGGCGGCCTCTTCGCGCGCGTAGCTGCCGGCGGAGGCGTCGGGGGCCTGGGGCGGTACGGCAGGGGCAGAGAGGGAGGCCACCGGCGTGCGTACAGTGTGGTTTGCCACAGGAGGTTGCATAGGGCTCCCTTGCGCATGTAGCTGCCGGCGGAGGCGTCCGGGGCGTGCGAGAAGGGCTTGGGAAGGGTGGTACAGCAACCGACTACCGGTATATCACAAGAGCTTGTTTGTTTTCAGCAAGGCACGGCTGCAGCAGGTACAACACCTGCGTCCACGTGGAACCTCAATCCTTAATGGAGGATTGCCCAGGCCCATGCAGCCGTTACACAACGCCAAGCGTGTCAGCACCCCGCCGCTCTCCTGCCTTGCCTCGCCACACCCTGTCTCCTAATCCTGTATGCCTGTAAATGTATCAGATTCATTTTGCCTACATCCCGCACCGCATCCGCTACACAACGCCAAGCATTTGTCACGCACCGTGGTGGCGGGCAGACCCGCGGGCCGCAGCTCGTCCACGCGGTCCTTGCGGCGGCGGTACACGTGTACGGGATGACCGTCCTGCAGGTAGTACCTGCAAGCGCAATTGCCGTACATACCGCTGAACGTTTCTGCCTCGCAGTGCAGGTGTAAGTAGGGCAGCGACAGGCACTGGAAGCCAGCAATGGATTGAGGACTCCCCCGGATCCCCCTTTGGCTCGTAGCGCGTTGGCCACAGGATTACCGTAGCTGCTGCAGCACATGGTATGTAGGCATATAGCACCAAGGCTTGACCAACCGCTCGTTAAACAGTGCGTAGGCGAAAGCTTATATGGGGTACAGCTCCTCCGACAGCTTGGACCCATAAAATAAAAAAATGAAATATTAATAAATAAATACATGCCTGGCACACAGTGAACAGAAGTAAGCTTACGTGGGGTAGAGCTCCTCCGATAGCTTGGAGCCCGGAACCGCCGACCACATGGCCACCGGGGGCGCCTCGAAGTCCCTGATCTGCTGCCGCCCCGCCTCCGTGGTCCACCCAAAGCCGCTGCCGCCCCAGCCGCCGCGCACACCCCGCCCTGCGCCCGGCACCCCTTCGTGTGTAGGCCCCTCAGCCTCCTCCTCCCCAATAATGCTCGACCACCCTGTCACCGTGGACCGTGCCCCTGCCGCCCTGGACGCGGGGCCAGCACCGGGGCTGGGCCAGCCGGCGTTGGGGCTGTGGGGGGCGGAGGCGGAGACGGAGGCAGCGGCGGTGCGGTGTGCGTAGGAGGAGGCACCCACGGAGGGTGCGTAGGAGGAGGGGGCGGCGGTGGTTGGCCGCGAGGGGGAGCCTGCAGCACACGTGGCGGGAGGCACGCGGGGCGAGGCCTTGTTCCCACACTCGACAAGCTCTTGGTAGCAGCTGTGCAGCGAACATGCTAAAGGAAGACAGGGCCAAGGGCGCGATTGAAAACAATGGTTGACGGCTCCCCTTACCGGTGACTGTCGAAGCGGCTTGCCCTGCCGCCTGCCGCGCCGCCATGTGTCTTAACGCGTTGAGGCCCTGCGGCATATTCCCGCCACCAACACCCCCCAGCTGTCGCTGCTGGCCCTGCTTCCCGCTGGGTGCCAGGGAGTGTGTCCTCGAGGCAAAGGAGGCCGCGGAGCGAGCGGTGCCCCGCCGACTGGCCGGGGGCCCACCCGCTGTGGAGGCAGCGCCGTACCCTGACACGGCGGACAACTCATGCTGCAGCTTCTGAGCCTGGAGAGGGGCAATCAGGTTTCAGGTATCGAGTGAGGAGTGAAAGCGGGGCAACATGAGGGTGAGAACGAAATTGGCAAGTGTCTATAGTACCGTGATAAGCGAGCCGCTTGCCCAAACCAGTATCGATTATGTAAAGGTCGGGGAACTTGTAAAGCGGACGAAGTTCTTCCCAGGCAGGCTGTCCCAAAGGCAGCTGCCGTCCCCGACGCACCCACGCCATCATAAACCAGGTTGCTGCTATAAACCACGCACCACCACCACCACCACCACCACCACCACCACCACCACCACCACCACCACCACCACTACCACCACCACATTAACCCACACCCACCTGCGCCAGCTCCAGCGACCGTACCACCTCTGCGACCTGGTCCACCATGGGGGCAGCCGCACCCACACCAGGCCCGCCCCCCTCCTGCCCCTGCCCCTGGCCCCTCCCTCCCCTAGCCCGCTGCGGTGGCGCCGTAGACGGCCGCGCATTCAACGCCTGCCGCCCCCCGAACCGCTTGCCCGCCCCGTCGCCTCCGCCGCCTGCTCCCGCCTGCACGCCCGGCAGCCCCTGCCGCAGCTGGCTATGCTGCTGCTGCTGCTGCATCCCCCTCGCGCTGGTTGGTGTGCCCGGTGGGCGGCCGTCAGAGGTGCTCCTCGGTGTGGACGAGTTCCCAGCCCCTGCCGCCGCCCCCACGGGCCCCGCCACCGGCCGGAACCCACGCACACGTGCCGCCGCCGGGTGGGGGCAATGCGTATCAAACACCAGCCGCACCTCCATCCCATCTCCGTCCGCCGCCCCCGGACCCGCGGACCCCGGCCGCCGGCCTGGTTGCTGCCCGCCGTTGGCATGACCGTTACCGTTGGCGGTTGCCCCAACCAAAACGGTTTGCATGGCCTTGACGGCCGGCGCCCATCGCGTCGTACTCCCGGGCCGCTGCAGCTGCGTCAGCCCCGACGCAGACGACATAACCGTGCTGCCCCCGACCCCTCCGCCTACCCCTGACCCCTGGCCTGCTTCGCTGCCGGCTAGCCCACCACCACCAGCTGCATAGGGGCTCCCGTCGCCCATGAGGCTCGTGGTGCTGTGTCCCATGGAGCCCATACGCCCTCCTGGCCCTGCCCCCACGGGTGCCCCCTGCTCTGTGGGTTCGTTCACTCCGAACAGCGGCAGGGCCATGCCGTCGTGTCGGTCCACCAGCAGGGGGGCCCACATGCTGCGGGTGGGCTTGCTCAGGTGCACCTGCATGGGCACACAGCAAGACAGGAGCTTCAGTAATGTTACTTACATATTGTTGCTATATTGGAAGTACAGGTGTTGGAGTGGGCTTGCTCAGGTGCACCTGCATGTGCAAAAATGAAGCAACACAACGGCACAGTGACGGGTGGGCTTGCTAAAGCGCCTGGACACAGGCAGTAGCATACGCTGCCGCGCGGTCCCGCACCCCAGACGCCTGCGCCACGGTGTGCTGGCTGCTGGACACAGGGCGCAAGGGCACGTCCAACGAGGACACGCGCGCAAGCTGACTCGCCCCATGCCCCTCTACTGGTTATCCACACACGCACACCAGCACGTGACACCCACCCCCACCCCTACACAACATCCGCACACGCAAGGGCGCACCCGTAGAGTGGCCAGCTGTGGGAAGGCCGCCTCCTGCTCCCCCAGCCCCACACAACACCCACACACGCAAGGGCGCACCCGTAGAGTGGCCAGCTGCGGGAAGGCCGCCTCCTGCTCCCCCAGCCCCGGGCCGCCCTCCCCGTCGTCCGAGGCGGCCCGGTACCGGTCGGGGTCGTCCTCCGTGCGGCTGGGGGCGGGGTAGCCGGCCACGGAGAAGGCCACGCTGTGGGGGAAGGTGAGCAACGCAGAGTGTCAGTTCACTGTATCAAGACCTGGAGGATAACAGAGACGACAGGTGCCCCAGCCCGGCAAAATCAGGACCCCCCCCCGTCAGCTGCTCCCGCCCCTCCCCAGGATGTACCCACACTTGTCCTCCCTCACCTCTTGACGCCACCTGTCCTGGCCGTATAGATGCTGCTTATCCCACCGCCTGTCAGCGCACTAGCATGGCTTGCGCTGTCGCCACCCCAACCGCTATCCCCTGCCGTACTGCCGCCACCCGCCCCCGGCGTCGTGTACAGCGGCCGAGACAGCTTCTCCTGCAGGTACGATCCGTACTGCACGTACTGCTCCACCTCCCGCCGCATGTAGTGCGGCACCCGTACACCCGACGAGAAGCGCCCGCTGACGCTCGCGCCGGAGCTGGGACCGCCGGAGAGCGTACCGCCGCCTTGGTAGTCGTCCTCGTCGCCGTACGAGCCGGAGCCGGAGCCGTACGACGCCCGCCGTACGGCGCCGTACCCGGCTCCGGCGCTCATGGCGATGGCGGTACTGCCATCGGGACGCAGCTCGCCGGACAGCAGGGCGGCGGCGGCGCGGGGGCGGGACAGCCCTGGTACGTTAGGCACCTGTCGCCCCACACAGGGTAGCGGAGAGAGCAGAGAGTATAGGTCTAGCACACACCACGCACGCACTTTGCTTGCCACATCTAGTGGATTGTACATGTACCGAAAGCAAGCCGAGCACCGTGCACGCAGAGGTGTTTTGCAGTGATGGCATCCCAGTCTCGTGAACGGCGAGCGGCTCACAAACTGAGCGGCAAAAGGGGGCACTGTGAAGCAGTCCCACGCCCTGAGTTGCTCGACACAGCCGGGCACGCAGCTCTTGCAACCGTCCACGCACCCGTGCCGCCGCCTCCGCCGCCACGTCAGCGATGGCACCCCGCGTACGGACCTCCAGCTCCAACCGGTACAGCAGGTCTCTGGAGCACAGGAGGGTGTGCGTGTGCAGCGGTGCAGCGGTGCGTGTAAGTCGTAATACACACTACCCATAAGGGCACGTGTAGGGTTTCCAGCTCTAGCCGGTACAGCAGGTCCCTAGAGCACACGGGGCACGTGTAGAGCCACTCAGGCTAAAACTATAACATTCAAAGTTTTAGGTGAACAAGGGGTGAATCGCCCCACTGGAAAGTGGTCGCCCATTCGTTCCTCGGTTGCCTCAGCACGTAGGTGCGACGTGTTGAAACGTACAATTTTACACTCATGTCGTTCGCTCCCACCTGTTTCCCGGGTGGCACGACAGGTTCTGCAGCGCCCCGCTGCTGGAGTAGAGCACCTCCTCCACCGCCGACAGCATGGACGGCTGCGGCACGTGGCAACGCGTCGGCAGGGCACGTGCCAACGTGGCACGTGGCACATGGTGCAACCAAGGCGTGGTTAGGGTGAAGTGCAGGCGGTGCATTGACGGCAAAGCAAACGGATAGGGTGCGCGGGGGCGCAGATGACCTTGCAGTTTCCACCTGCAGAGTCCACCGCCAACTGACTTCCGCACCCATGACCACATCTGTTGCACCCCGTGTGCCACGTGTGCCACCCATAACCACCAAGCTACCCCCTGCATCCCCCACATACGTAGCTTGCCTCCTAGCAGTGTATCCCCTACCGTACGACATGCTCTCCCTTGTAAGCCTGTTCTTAGTAGTAGCACTATCATAGCGCATGGCATGGCTCCCACCTACCTCGATCACGACCGCCGACGAAACCGCAGACGCCGCGCCTGCCCCCCGTACCCCTCCCTGCGGACTCCCGCCCCCGCCCCCTGCCGCAGCCGACCCGCCGTCGCTCCAGCCGCCGCCCCCACCGCCAGCCCTGCTGGCCGCACCATGCCCGGCCTCTGTCCCTGTGCCGGGTCCTTTCCCTGTTGCTGTTGCTGCCGCCGCCAGGCCCTGCTGTGCGATGAGGTACCCGTGGAATCCTGTGAAGCGGGCGTTGATGTGAAGCAGCAGCCGGGCGCACCGCTGGCATATGTCCACCTGCAGCAATATGGGCGGGAAAATTGAGTACGGTGGATGCCCGCCGTGCAGCATGGAGCTTCTTTATCGCAGCCAGCCGTGCCTGAACCATCCTAGATCGCTCAACAACACAGGTTAGGTAGTGGGCATTAATTCCCTGTCCTGTGCCGTGCGTTGTGGTTGAGATCAGAAAAGGTTGCGTCGGCCACACGGCCACTTACAATCACGCAGCCGGACATGACGGCACGATGTTACGCGCTATAACACAATAGGCACTATATCTAGTACCTGCGCCGGCACGTAGCTGCTGAGGTTGAGCAACGCCGTGGTGGCTGCGGCCAGCACGCTGGGCGGCACCAGCGGCTGCCCCGCCACGCCCAGCAACGCCCCCAGGCCGCCGGCAGCCAGCAGCACAGCCTTGGCGCCCTCGCCCTCGCACAGCAGGCCTGGGGTGCGTGTGGGGTTGCGAAGTGAGGGTGTGAGAGCATGTGTATTAACTAGGCAGCCAGCAGCACAGCCTTGGCGGCCTCGCCCTCGCACAGCAGGCCTGGGGGTTCGGCAGGGAGTTTCAGTAGCGTAATACACAGCGTAAGGCGTCGGGTGTGTTGGTGTGCAGACGGGTAGACGAGCAGGTGTCGGTTGTGGGTGAGGCCCTAATCTGGGCCGATAGATCGTGCAAGGCAGCTGCCTCTACCAGAACAGCCTTGGCGCCCTCGCCCGCGCACAGCAGGCCTGGGGTGCATGGAGTTGCAGAGTAAGGGTGTGCGAGTATGTGTATCAATCTGGGCCGATACATCGTGCAACGTAGCGGCCGCAAGCAGTACAGCCTTGGCGTCCTCGCCCTCGCACAGCAGGCCTGGGGTGCGTGTGGGGTGCGTATGAGTGTAAGTTGAGGGCTAAAACACGTGTGTAGCAGCGCACTGCGACGAAGGGTCCGGCGGACATGCATGCCCTTGGCATAACAGTTCACGCTTCCCAAGCACATGTTCGGGCCCATCAGCGTTGCAGAGCAGCGCTGCCAATCAAGCGGCGACTGCCCGTCCTGCTGTGCTATGCGCGCTTTGGTGTGCTAAGGGAAAGTACGGCCCGCTGGAACGCAATGAACCAGCCCACCTGCCGCCGCGCGCGCCCCCACCAGCTGCTGCTCCGCCTCCGTGCTGCCAAGCATTGACACCACCATGCGCGAAAGGGCGCACAGCCGGGCAGGGTCTTCACCGCTGCCACCTCCATCCGCGCCGCCGCCGCCCGCAAACATGTGCTGGGCGGCGGCGGGGGCTGGGGCGGAGGCAGCGGCGGCGGCCCCCTTGCGCGCGGGAGCCGGCGAGTTGCCCAAAGACTTGCCGTGGCCCTGCAAGGAGGGAGGCAAGCTGTTGGCAACTAACTGCAGGGCTTTGGCCGCTGGGACAGGTGTGGAGGCCCCAAGGTCGCGCACAAGTGTAGTACCATGACGCTTCGCATCCGCACCTTGTCCCCCTCCGCCATTTGGCTCCACCATCGGGGGTCGCGGCCCTCGGGCGTCTGGCTGACCTGCAGGTCAGTAGACAACACACACTGTCAGTAGGCAACACACACTGTCAGTAGGCAACACACACTGTCAGTTGAACAGGTCAAGGCGCGTGAGATGATTTCAGGCAAGGGGCTTCTGGTAAAACCATGCTGTTCCTGGCATACCCACCGTTTCGTCACCAGCCATGACGACCTCGCACCGTGCACCATGCCTTTCTGCTGCATCCAAGTTATGATGCAACCTTGGCTGCGTCTTAACCACCAAATTAGAAAAGGCTGCCGCATCGCTGCCACCGCCCACCTAGCCCGTTTCGTCACCTGCCATGACCGCCGTGCACCATGCACCATGCCCCACCGATAACAACCACCAATGCTTGGAAAGGCTGCAGCATCGCTGGCCTATCCCCGTTCTGTTACCTGCCATGACGACCTTGCACCGTGCACCATGCCCCACCAACCCACCTCCATCCACAGCGCCGCCGCCGCCGCCCTCGTCATCCCGTCGTACGTCGAGCTGTTGGCAACCGTGGCCAGCGCCGCCCCCGCGCCCTCCGTCACCAGCCGTACGCGGTACTGCCGCTCGCCCGCGAACTGCCGTAGCAGCAGCAGCGCCGGCAGCTTGATGTGCTGGAAGGAGGACCTGGAGCGGCAAACAGACACGGCGCAGACTTCACCCCTTTTGTGTACTGGCAGCGCTGCATGTGCATGCTTGTATTGAAGTAGGCTCGGAGGGGGCAAAAGACGTGGAGCGGAGGGCGTGCTGATACGTAAGGGTGTGGGTAAGCAGGGCACAGGTGCTGCGATGGATGCACAGCGCTTGGGGCACCGGGTCATCAACAGCCGCCGGACCATGACCACGCAACGCCCTCGCACCTGCTCTTGCTCTTCAGTGCTGTCAGCTGCACCAGCAGCCCGATGGGGTCGGCGGCGCTCTTGCTGCCCCCGCCGCCCGCCGCCGCCAGCTCGCGCGCCAGTTCATCGTCCGAGTCGGAGTCTGCGCCGCCGCCGCACCCGCCCAGAGAGCCTGCATGTAATCGAATGCAGGTAGTCAAAGCCGTATCATGCACTTCAGCACAGCGCCTGTAACGCCAACGGTCTGACATTTCCCATGGCAAGGCAGGTGTGATGCTTCCTCACAGCTGCACCACATAGGCATGCTGCACAGGCCCCCGGCACGGGCGCGTGGTACCCCAGGTGGAGATCCACATCAGTCCACACGCCAAAGTACCGCCAACACGCCGACCACGCCGATTCGGCTTTCCCTACCTGCGGTTGCTGCCGCCGCCGCCGCCCCGCTGCCCGCCGCCAGGTGTCCCTTGGCCTTGGTCCCCCAGCCCCAGCCGCCGCCCCACCGCATGTCGTCGACCAGCGCCTCGCCCGTGCGCCCGGTGCGCTGGAGGGAAGGCGGAAGGGCAGGTACCAATGAGGAAATTGTGCTATTATGTAAGAGCACTGTACACGAATGGGAGCGGACACAGGTTTGGAATTCACGCGTGCTGCTACTTCCCGCCCCTCACCTTCAACGTGGCCTGCGCTTTGCCGAGGCATGGGTGGTGGATCATGGTTGCATGGCTTCGCAACACCATGCAGTCGCGGGACGACTGCATGGTGGTCCCGCTTCCTATCGTCCTGGATTTAGCCCAGACCTACCTCATGCACAGTTCTGTCCAGACACGGCCCGCGACCCTACAATCCCGCATCCATATCAGCCCCGTAACCCTACCTCGCATACCCACATCCCCCGAGTGCAACCTACCCACCTTCTGCGCTGTGCTTTCCATGACCCAGTAGTAATGTAGCAGCCCAGTGCCCTAACCTTTCCCACACCTCAGCCTGGACCCACCTTCTGCGCGGTGCTCCCCGGCACCTGGGTGGTGGCGTACCCGAAGCCGTGGATAATGTGCTTGACGGCGGCGGGCGTGTTGGCGCCGCCGGGGGCCACCTCGTTGGGGTCCTGTACGGCATAGAGACAACAATTTGGACGAGCGTGTGACGAGACAGCGATTGTAATGTACTATAAGGTCTTGCGTAATGCGCTGTGTGCAGACAGGCGCACTCCGCTCGGTAGGACGAAGTGGCCGTACTGGAACAGGTGCAACGACCAGCGGGCCCAAGCAGCATTACTCCGACTCCTAGCACCCGACGGTTAGTCCCCGTGCGAGCACACCGGCAAGGCCCTTGCTGCCGTTTACCACCGTGTCCGAGCACGCCCGGCGGCACCTGTTCCTCCCGCCTTCTGGACCCCACATGCCACCAGCACCCCGCCCTCTTCCCCACCCCACCCCCGCCCTCCGGCCTCCGTTAACCCACCTTGTGCGAGCACGCCAGGCGGTACCTGTTCTTCTCGCCCCCCGGGTCCGCCGTTAGCCGCACCAGTGCCGCCATGGCCCACTCCCCGGTGGCCTTGAAGGCGCGCTGCTCCGAGGGCGGCAGGTCCACCCATCGCCGCATGAGCGACACCAGGCCTGTGACCACCCCCGCCCTGCCCAGCGGGTCGCGCAGCAGGGGCACGGCCGCTAGGTGGTATACCGCCAGGCAGGTGTGTTGGAGGAGGCGCTGGTCGGTGCGGCCAAGTAGCTGGGTCAGGACCTGTGGGAACGCGCATGTGTATTAGCAGGTGGCGAAGTACACAACGTTCATGGTAATTGGGTGTTGGTCGTGAGCCGAGGGCGGTCGGCTCACACCCGAGGGCAGGGACGGGGCGAGGAACCAATGATTAAAGTGAGCGTCAAAGGCGGCCTAGCAGCTGCGCCAGAATTTATAGGAAATGGCGTTTGCATCACAAGGGGACCGGGAGTTCTAAGCAAACGCTCGTTCCCGCATCGCCTTTGGGGGCACGTGTAAAACGCGAGGAACCTTGGGGTGCAGAGAACGTCACCAACCTGCAGTGCCTGCGTCAGCGTCTTGAAGTCCTCGCCCATGAGGCACCTGAGCAGCTTCGCCACCTCTCCCGGGCAGTCCAGCGCCGGGTCCAGGCCCATGGGGTCCTCCGGTTCCGGAGCAACCACCACAGCCGGCGGCGGCGCCGCACTGCCCAACGCGCTGCCCCGAAACCTGTGGCTGCTGCTGCGGGTTGCAATTGCCGTACCGCCCGTACTGAAACGTACAACGGACGGGCTGCCTGGGACACTGACCCGTGGGTCGTTGCCGGGGGGCAGGTTGGCCAGGGAGCGCTCAGGGGAGACCGCCTCGCTGGTTGCGGTTGCGGTTAGGTAGGTTGAGGACGATTCTATGCCTGCGATCATGAAGGTGCTGCTTTGATGCTCGGGCATTGAGGGAAGGGGCAGTAAAGAGGAGGAGGCGGGGGGACCTGTGGTGCGAAGCGGAGAGTTCGGGCCCGTGGTGCGAAGCGGAGAGCTGGGGCCTGCGGTGCGGAGCGGAGAGCTGGGGCGTGTTGGGGAAGAGGGGCCGGGGCCGCCGGGCTGGAGGATGGTAATGGCGTTGGAGTTGAAGTCGGAGGAGGGAAGCTGGAGGCGAAGGCGGCGGCGGGAGGGGGAGCGGGAGGGGGAGCGGGATGCGGAGCGGGAGCGGGGTGCGGCGGCGCGGGCGGCGCGGCGGGCGTGGGCCTGGGCAGTGAGCACCTCGGACCATAGGTATACCTGAGGGCAAGGACGGGCAGACACCGGATGGGGTAATGGAGGAAATGCAGGCGCAGAGCGGATGGGACCAGACAGAAAGAGCGACAACGTTACAAGCACACCGTATAAATAATGACAGCAGGGGGAACATTGCGAGAGAGCATGTGCGGCGGTGTGCGGTGGCGTCGAATGCGTTGATGTAGCAGCACAACGGATGGCGCTATAGCAAGCGGAGCCGTGCACCATAAGTAGCGACCCCAGCAGCGCCCACCTCCTTTGCCAGGTACATGATGGTGGCCGCCGCCAGCCCCGGCGCCGCCACCACCGGCCCGCCCGCCGCCGCCAGGCACGTGCACGCTGCGCCCCACCCGCCCGCCATCAGCAGCCGCCGGGCGGGCACGCCACCGTGCTCCAGCTCCGGAACCACCTCATCCTCGTCATCATCATCGTCGCCGTGCCCAGCAGCTGTAGATCCGGATGTTGGTCCAGCGGCGGTGGCGGCTCCGGAACCGGGCACCTGGTCGCCCTCGCCGATGCCGGATCCGGGGGGGCCTCCCTTGACGGGGTCGTACGGCGTGCCGGCGGCTGCCGTACAGCCCATGAGCGCGAGGGCAATCTCCAGGAAGCCGGGGACCTCGGAGTCGATGAGCATACCCACCAGGCCACGGCGGGAGGGCGCGACACCTTCAGAGCATAAGGGCAGCATGGGGGTTATGGTACCTGTTCAAGGACAATCCAGGTGGGGTCAGCGATCTATGTACTAGACGCATGGGTCCCTGAACGGTACTGACGCCAAGGCTACAGGACAACCTCCTGTTTAAGTGGATGATTGATTTGCAGCACAAGCTCCTACCTGTATGTCCCGGCCAGCTCGCCAGCCTCCGGGCCTGCTCCCGCCGTATCTCCGCCTCTGACATGTCACCGGTGTCGCTGTCCCCGTGGACACGTGGAGCAGGGGCACCATGGCCGGCGCCCGCACCAGCCTCAGCCGCTGCCCCGCTAGACCCGGCGCCAGTTTCCGCACCGCCACTCGCTGCCGCCACTGCATCTGGGTTGAGCTTCCGACTCGACAGCGACGTCAGCCGCCGGCCGCTGGCCTGCAGTGTGAAAAGTAGTGACCATCGAGGTGCCAACGAGCGGCATTTGGAGAATGGCTACTGCGCAGATGGCGAGCCACCCTGGTGTCCTGAATGCCCTACCTGTGCCCGTAGTACTGGCAATCCCGTAACTACTTATTACACGGGCCGGTATATCCATGATAGAGTGAAGGTCATGGCGGTCGTGTTGTTTCTTGTGCTGTGTTTGCTGATTGTCGGTGTAGGATGGCAGCAGCGCGAACCAACCGTGGCCCGCAGGCCGGCCGCCACCGGCGCCCTCTTCCCCGCGCCCACCATACCAGCTGCATGCCCCCACAATTGCTACCACGCCCGCAAGGTATTGGATCGTGGTAGTGACAGGCACTCTACCCGAGCGCGCCCACTTACTGTCGCCCGCAGGCCGGCCGCCACCGTGGCTCTCTCCCCCGCGTCCACCAGGCTGGCCACCACAGCCCATGCGCTGATCAACCCTGAAACATTCAGGACTTACTGTCTGGAGTCAGGCAGCTACCCAAGCGCCCCCACTCACCGTAGCCCGCAGGCCGCCGCCCTTCACGTGCCCGCTCCCCTCCACCAGGCCGTGCCGCACCATGAAGCGCAGCGCGGAGTAACCCACAATGATGCCGAGGAGTCAGGAACTTATACACTCACCGTGGCCCGCATGCCGGCCGCCACTGGCGCCCTCTCCCCCGCGTCTACCAGGCCGTGCCGCACCATGAAGCGCAGCGCGGAGGGCTCAGTGGCCAGGGAGGCCAGGCCGCACAGCAGGATGTGCGTGGCGGGGCCGGGGCGCAGGCCCTTGAGGCCTGGGGCGCGAGGGTAGAGGAAGGGGAAGAAGGGAAGGGAAGGAGATGGGGTTATGGCCATAGGGCGGGGCGGGGCGGGGCGGGGGCGGGGCCCGGGACGCAGGCCCTTGAGGCCTGGGGCACGTGGGGAGGGAGGGTAAGGGAGGAGGCAGTCAGGGGCGGTGTCGTGAGCTGTTACAGCGTTCAGACAGGGGGACAGGGGGCGGGACGACAACCCCGCCGAAACCCGTTCAACGTGTCGGCTGCCCGCCCAGGCGGCTCCCAGTATTTTAGTGGACGGGCTGCTCCCTTGACTGCAATGGTGCCGGCGCTCACCTGTCACCGCCATGGTCATGAGCTTGTGGGTAGCCCTCTCTAACGCCGTTTGCGGGGCGGAGCCCGGCGCCCCCATGCCGCCGCCGCCGCCGCCGCCCCCTGGCCCTGCAGCACCTCCCTGGCCGTACGGCAGCGGCGGCGGTTGCTGCGGCGGTTGGCCGCCCGCCCAGCCAACAGATCCTGGCTTGCCCCCAGGCGCCCTCGCCGCTTTCCGCCGGTCCGCCTGTATAGTACCGGTATACAGCACAGCCAACCCTCAGCAAGCGGAAAGCACACCCCTACACAGTGTGTGTCTCTCGACTGTATCCTGCTTTACGCGCCTCAAGCCCTAGCCCTACACCGCACCGCCATCACCAGAACCCTTTCACAGCATTGGCAGTCACCTCCCCTTCCTTCAGCTGCACTCCTTTAAGCTACCTGTACCCTGAGGATGAGTGCACTCCGCTTATTGCGCTGCAGCCCGCACCCAAGTATTGCGCACCTCCTCCGTCGCCCACATCTTGACCATCTGTGCCGCCAGCCCCCACGCCGCCGCCGCCGCGTGCGTGCTGACCTCGCTACCCTGGCCCTGCCACCGCGCGTCCGCCACCGGGGTGGACAGGGGAGACCAGGAGCGCACGGCGTTGGGGCCCAGCGTGCGGAAGGCGGGGTACCAGCGCCCCTCGTTGGGGCCGAGCCTGCAGGTTTTGCGGGTCCACCATGGAGTCACAGCGGTGGGGTAATACTGCACGAGGTGGGGCATAAATGCGGTCCTTGGGAGGTCCCCCGGTACTCAGCAGATGCTGGATGGCAGGTAGTAATTTTCAGGAGGCCATTGGGTGTCCAGTACTCGCCTCATCTCGCGCTCCTGGGACTCGAGGGCCGTCAGCGGCGCAAGCCACCGCAGCATCTCCAGGACCAGGTCTGGGCCCCCGCCCACAAACAGCTGAGGGCCATGGGCCTCGCCCCTCCTGGCCCCTGGGCCCCGGTGGCCCCCGCCCTGACCCCCAGAGCCGCCCTGGCCCCCAGCAGCAGCCGCAGCGGCGGCGGCGGCAGCGAAGAAAGCGTCTGCGCCTGCCCCCGGCCGTACGACGGCTGAGAGTACAACGGCCCCGATGTGGGCTGTACGGCAGGGGACTGCCGTACAGTCGAGCAGGCGCAGGAGGGCGCCGGCGGGGGCGAAGGAGGCGAAATGGTCGCGGCCCAGGGGCCCGCCCGCCTGCGCCCAGTGATAGAACCACGAGGGCAGTGCGCGGAGTTGAAGTGGTGAGCGCGCGATGGTCGGCACTCTGCGTGAATGGACTACCAGTGTGTTCGCCAGGCCATTATTGAAGGACATTTCGACTGCCGGCGCAGCTAGCAGCTGTTGCTGAATGCACCGTCGTGCCTAGGTGCCCATGATATGGTCCTGCAAGCCTGCATAAACCCCGGCACCTGCCCACCTGTATGAGGCTGAGCAGTGCCTCAGCCGCCGCCACGCTGACGTGGCTTCGACACGTGGCGTCAAAGTAGCGCTGCACGCGGGCGAGGAGGGTAAAATACAACACATGTTGACATACCCATTAACATATATTATACAGCGGTGTCGCGTCAATAGCGCCGCACGCGGGCACGAGGGCGAAGCGATGGCGTGAATGTACTTGGCCGTGGCTGTGACCGACGCGGAATGCAGTACTTTCATGCGGGGCGCTCCCGGACGACGCACATTGCTAATGGAGTTACACGCATACCTACACCATTGCAGCCCCGTGGACCGCTCACGGACGTGTAATGGTGTGCACCACTAAATACCCACCTCCAGTCCCGACACCGCAGAAGCAGCTGCCGCCAGCTCCGCCTCCTGGCTGGCCGTCAGCCCGCCCAACCGCCCCGCGCCAACTGCCGCCCCGCCGGCGCCCCCCTGCGGGCCCTGCTGCTGAGTCGTGGCCTGGGGCGCCTTGCCACTGCTCCCTGGCGCCCCTGGAGCTCCGCTGGCAGCGTTGGAGGATGGTGTTGTGGTGGTGGGCCGGGGCGACGCCCCTGTCCCTGCTGCTGCCGCCTGCATGAGGGACTTGGCGGCGCCCCCGGGCCGGACCTTGGCGGAGAAGGCCCGCTGGAGGGCCTGCGAGAGAAGGTACGATAGGTCGTGGGCAGGAGATTAGCGCTAATAAACGGGCAAGCATAGGCGTGCCGTCGTGTAGTCGATGCTGCTCTCCGTTTGCAGCCAGCCAGCCAGCTAGCCAGCCACCAAAGCCAGCCCCTTACTGCTGCGCCGAGGTGACGCTGCAGCGCGTGCATTCATGAGACCCATGTACCCCCTGCGCCACGGCCACCGGCCCGCCAGCGCCTACCCAAACGCACACGTCGACCTCCTCCATGCCTTCTACGGCAACTCCTGCCCACTCCGCCTGCGCACAATCTCTGCCATGTCCTCACCAACTCCACTTGTGGCTGTCATCCCTCACCCCGCTCCCGCCCGCTCACCACCTCCTGCGCGCCAGGTAGCCCTGCAGCGTGGCAAGTAAGAGCCCCCTGCACCCTCGCCACCACCGCAGTCGTATGAAGCACGCCTAACCCCTAACGCCGAAGGCCTTGCCGGTGATTGCAACCGTGCTACCCGTGCCGCTGCTTACCGTTCCTACCCGCACCACCCCTCCCATACTGTCGCGCCACCTCATCGCTCACCTCCCTCCTCCTGCGCGCCAGGTAGTTCTGCAGGGTGGTGCGTATGGGGCCCCTGTATCCCCCGCCGCCACAGCTGTCATTTTGCAAACCCCAACCCTTGGCTCACCCCAAGCCCCTGCGACAACCGTGCAGCCGACGCTACGTGCACACCATCCCTGCCCGCACCACCTCTCCCATCCTGTCTCTCCCTTTCATCGCTCACCTCCCTCCTCCTGCGCGCCAAGTAGCTCTGCAGGGTGCTGCGTATGAGCCCCGCCGCCTGCGCCATGCCCATGGGCTCCAGCCGCCAGGGCGCCGCCGGCCGCGCGCACAGCCAGCAGGGCAGCGCAGCAGTGGACAGCAGCAGCGCGTACACCTGCAGCGGTGGGCGGCGAGGCCGAGCGTTACCATTCGTGCTCCTGCAACGGTGGCCAAAGGCTTGGCCATAGAACGAGCAGTTGTGTGAAGTGTGGTGCGGACAGCATGCAACGGTCGGTCGGGGATGCCGTCGACAGAAGCAGCAGCGCGTACACCTGCAGCGGTGAGTGGCGAGGCTGAGTCATACCGGTGTCAAGCATGTTTGCGGACACCGTTCACGACGAAACGGGAGGCCAGCACAGCGGTGGGCAGCAGCAGAGAGTACGCCTGCAGCAACTCCACCGGGAGGCCGCGCCCGGACATGGACACTCCATGGAGTGGGAGGCCAGTGTGTTGGGCACCGATGCACTTCATAGGGACGACGGGTTACTGCATCTACCAGCATACAAGCGGCAGTGGCGTAGGGGCGGAGGCCCCACGGCCCACCTCCTCCATCTCGAGCCCCAGCAGCGAGTTGCTGGACGCCGCCGCCGCCTCCGCCAGCGCCGCCCGGCGGCTCAGGCCCGACGCCAGCCCCTCCGGCCCCGACTCGCCGCCGGACATGACCATCGCCACACGCCGCCGGCTACCGCCGGCGGCGCCGCCGCGCCGCTCCCCGCCGCCGCCGCCACGAGCGTCACCGCCCACGCCTAAGCCGCCGCCAGCGAGCTGCATTGTGGCTGGACGCTGTACGACACCGACCTGGGCAATGCGTACGAGCTCCTGCCGTACGGCGGGGTTGGCCATCAGCTCCGAGAAGAGACCCTACATAGTCATGCCGCAGTACGGCAGTATATGTGGGCACGTGCACATGCCGTGACAGCCTTACACCCCTCCCCCGCGCCCATCTACCTCCTGAAGCCCCTTCCCTTGCTAACGTATCCACCGCCCTCCGCCCGCTGCCCATGTACATCACTCGCTCCATAACGTATCCACCATTAACCCACACCACACCGCCCCGACCCACCGCAGCCCAAACCGCCGCTAGGGCCAGCTGGTCCGCCCGGTGGCCCGCCATCAGCGCCCGCCCCTCCGCCGCCACCCGGCCGTGCAGCTCTCGCAGCAGGGCCCCCAGGGCGGCGCCGAGGCCCAGGCCGCCGCCGGAGGGCGCGGCGGAAGGGGACAGCAGGCCGGCCAGCAGGCTGGAGGAGGGGGCGCGCTCCTCACGCACCGACAGCGTGCTGCCTGCGGGGGTGACGTGAGGGGCAACGGCGGGAGTGAGGGCGGGGGCCATGCATGCGGAAGCAGTAGGTCAGGATGGTCACAGGCCAGTAGGCTGGAGGAATGGGCGCGTTCCTGGGGCACCGACAGTGTGCGGGTGGGGGGAGAGGGGCGTGCATACGCATGGGGCAGGTCACAATGAATTACACGGCAGCATGCAGGCTGTGCGCGGCCATGGAAACGAATGGGGACGCAGGGCGTCAGGAGTGTGGACGAGCCGTCATGGGGGGCAGGACAGCTCGTTCCTTTGCTACCCCACGGCAGCGGAGCTCACTTGTTGCGGCCGTACCTGCCAGGCTATCCAGCACGCATGCAACCTATGTATCCGATAGGATTGGCCAAGGACGCGCGTTTTAATGCTCATGTACCCAACGATACACCTACCCATTCGCTCCTTCTTGCGCAGCTGCAGCCGCAGCCCCGACTGGGGCCCCCCAGCGGATCGTGACGCCATGCTGCTAGTAGAGCGGAGCAGCGCCGAGCCCCCGGACCCGCCGGGGACCTCCCCTGGCCCCTCGCCCGCTCCGTGGGGGGGCTCCTCGCCGTCCGGCCTGTCGCCACTGGTGCTGCTGCCCCTGCGTGTGCTGCTGCGGCTTTGTGCTTGTTGCGTGTCGCCTTCAAAGGCGGGCGCGGCGTGTGCGCTGCGCATGCGGGCTGCGGGCTGGCGCAGCAGCCACCATGCGGCCGCCAAGCTGCAGCAGCCTGTGGTACGGTACGGCATTCCGGGTTAGTGTGAGGGTGCATGGAATTGGCAGCGTTAGCTGCTGCAGGCACGGTCGCAGGCACCACACCGCACAGTCACCAGGCAGCCACCAGGCTGCATCAGTCTGCGGTGCAATATCCCACATTGCGGAGTGCATGGAGACGGTCGGCTAAGTTAGCTGCTGCAGCTGATGTAGCGTTCCAGCCACCAGCTTAGGCAGCATGAAGCGGCGCACTACACCACGCGTAGCATCACACCCACCGCCCGAACCACCCTTCGCGCAACCCTGCATCCGGACCCCAGCCGTACGCCTGTTGCAAGTCTACCTCCCGAACACACACAACCCCACCACCAGCACCCACCCGTCGCTGCCTGCCCCACGCGCCTCTCCTTGGGCACCACCCGCATCACGCCCGCCACCGCCTGCACCACCAGCGCCACCTCCTCGGCAGACCACACGCCGTCCATGTGGGTGTGGTGGTGGTGGTGCTGGTGATGGCTGTGTGCGTGTGTGCGCCCCTCCTCAAAGATCCCGCCGGCTTGGAGGCGGTCCGTGCCGCTGGACTGGATGGCCAGCTCCCACATGCCGTGGTAGCCTGTGGACCGCCGCCGTACGGAGAGTGTACGGCACGTACGGCACAATGTACGGCAGTGATGACACGGTGGCACATGGCATATGGCAAGGGGTCCGCTGAATGCGGCACACGGAGCATGGCGATCACCGGTGTGAGGACGACGGTGGGCATTTCCGGAACTGCACGGGACGCGCCGTAGCGTGTGGCAAACATGTGCACAGTTGATTCAAGAGCATGAGCACAGGAGGCAGTTGTGGGTGGCACACGCACCTTGCAGCTGCACCACGTAGGCTCCCGACCGCGCCTTGTGGCAGCAGTGCTTCATCTGCCAGGTGGCCAGCTGGGCGGGCGTGCTGGGCAGCCGCGACTGCAGCCGAGCCCAGCTCTGCAGCAGGGGTGAGACGGCATTGTGCGCAGGTGTCACAGACACAGCAAGCGTGAGCTACATGTACATGAGAGCTCCAGCGCATGCCGTGGGCTGGTCAGCGTTTCGGGATGGCGCCAGGATAGAGGTTTTGGACGCGGGATGGGAGACCCCTTAGGAGCTCGTACCCAGCTGCGCTGCACGTGAACACAGCACTGCGGGACGAGCAGCGACGGAAGTAAGAGGGCCGCTCTGTTTGCAGCTCTGCTGCCCGCGTGGACATCGCGTTTGCGGCAGATGGTAATCGGCGAGGAGGAGTCAGGTTGAGTCAAGGCCCCGGGACACCCACCTGTGCATCCGTGACCTTGACCCTGGGACCCATCTCCTGTTCCGCCTCCTGCTCCTCCTCCTCCTCCCCAACTGCCCCGTTTGCCCCCTCGTTGTCGCTTGGCGGCAGCTCCCTGCTGCCCCCTCCTTGCTCCTTTGCCACAGCAGTGCCTGTGTCCTCGCCCCTGCCGGCCTCTTGTTCCTCCTCATCTCCGGGGCCCAGCGAGAACCGGAGGCTCTTAGTGGAAGCGAGGGGCCTGCTAGGACGCTGAGGCTCGCTGCTGTTGCTGCTGCTGGCGGTCCGTGCAGCAGATCCAAGCCGGACCTGGCCCTTGATTGAGGCACCTGCTGCTGCAGCCTTCCTCTTTGACGGTGGGTTATCCACGAGTGTCAGCAGAGGCGGGATTTCGGCGTCCATGTCGTACAGAGCCCCGCCGTCGCCGCTGGGTAGCGCCGGCGGCAGGCCTGAGATCAAGGCAAGTTACCAGGGTACGTGTGGGTTTGTGCATGCGGTATGGCGGAAGGGAGCTATGGTAGGCAGGGGCATTGCTGCATGCGTGTCCAATGGGTGTGTAGGAGTGGCCTGGCCGTAGCCTCAGTAGGAGAAAAGGAGCATCAATAGGGTGACAGTGTGTTGCTGTGTGTGAGGTGTTTTGTGGAGAAGTCTGAGGCGGGGGTGGGCTGAAGCCCAAGGGAGGGCCACGGTACCACTGCCGTGGCTGGACTCCCGCGGACCCGCTGCACCGGGACGCACGCTTACCCGGCGTTCGCGCCAACCGCGCTTGAACTTCTTCCCATCCTTCATGTGCTGATACGCGGAGCACCACGATAGGGGAGCTGCTTGCTTCTGCCTCTGCGGAATGCGATGGCAATGCGACGACAGCCAAGGGGTTCAGACTAGGCGAACCTTGCCAGCGCTACCCTGTAAAAAACATATATGATGTTTGCACCTTTGCTGCCTTCTCCTATGTGCAGCTCCCTTGCGACGGTCAGGTTGCTTGGAGACATGGTGGAGGTAACAAGTCTTCTTCGCGCGTCATGGCGTCTGAGATGGTCTTCACAGCGTTTGAGTATCTATTCTTAAGTGCGTTGACGCATACGCAAGAGGCCGCTACGCGAGGGTTGTACGGCTTACTTTGGTTAGGGCTCCCCAGGCGCGCGGCCCCTGCCTCCCCCTTACTGCCTAAGGCCCTCGTCCCATTGTTGTACCCAGCCTCGTTGACAGTGTCCGTGTCCGTAGGGCAAGGCCTTGTGTCCAGCGCGTCCTACGACGCGTGACGCAGCTGGTTGTCACAGGGCTACACATGCAGCCTGGGCTACCCTGCGCCCCTGCCCTGACCCCTACCACCCGGACGTCGCTGGGTCAGAGTCGCCGCATAGCACAATAGTCCTTGGTTACAACTTCCATGTAGATGCCAGGCGCTTCCCTTCCGGTGCTTTGTACTGTTTGTAGGCTTCCACGGCGGCAGGTAAGGGGGAGAGTTGCACATGGTTGAAGGATGGGGAACAACCCCATGCCCCGACTGCCGGGGCTAAACTGTGGGCCCCCACACGCGGGCTGGGGCACAGAGAGGACCTGTGACCTGCAAGTCCTCATGTGTCCAGCCTATATGACCCGAACGGCCGGCCATACATACGTTATCTTGATCTTTTCAGACTGGCCCAGGGGACTGGCCAGCATACCGTACGTCATCTCCACTCTGCTACCCCGCAATGCAGCGCAGGTACCACCACACGCACGACCACACCGGATACGGTACTCAGCATGCGGTGGCCACTGTGTGTCCTATGTTCACCCACCCGCGTGCATTGTATTTAATATGCTTTTATGCTGTTACAGATGTGCATGAAGCAGCTGCAACCCGACCTCGACGTAGCCTGCCGCCGTGCTGGCGAACAACGCCACAATGATGCCACCAGGGGCTGCCACCACGGGCTCCCCTGGATGCCACCGCGCAGTAACCAGTCACCACTCACCACTCGCTGACACGGCGAAAGAATTAGGGAACAGAACCGCGCGTCCACAACCAGGCACAACCCTTCGTGACTCACTCGTGCAATTAACAAGTTGCAGCACGCACCACAACATTGCTAACTCCAGAGCCCACGCCTCCCGCTTCCCTCCTGTACGCAGTCGTGGTTCCTCGCGTTTCACACGTACCCTCCTGTCCCTAGCTCGTCCGGCGTCAACGTGCCCCTCATCCGCAAGCGCACCCACCACAGCCTCCACGTCCCTCCGCTAGCTGCACGACAACTCCCTTCCTCTCGCCTCCGGACCACAACGACCCGTCCCCGTTCCGTCCCCGTCAGCCGCCGCGCCTCCCAGGTCCTGCAGACGACACGGGAGGTGCAACGCTGCTGTTCCCACTCCCGCTGCTGGCCCTGTGGATGGGCGTGGTGGTTGCTGTACTGCTGCTGCTGCTGCTACTGCTGCTGGCGGTGGTTATGGCCTTGAGTGTCGTAACGGTGGGGCAGCAGTGTGTATTAAGGAAGGTGGTCACAGCGGCTAGCACCTGGTCGGGGTGCTCGTCCATGGGGCCGTGGCCGCAGCGCTCCAGAACCACCATCTGCGTCACGCAGCCTGCGGAGAGGAACGAAATGAACCGCGGGTCGGTCCTTGAGGGAAATGTCCTTATTGGCAACAAGGCGTGCGGCCACGTGCGTGCAGCACACCAGCCGCACTTGTAACGCAACTGCTTCACGTGCGTGCGTCTGGGCTGCGCGCCCAGCATTTCCCGTGCGTGCATGCAGTCACGGCAGCGTGTTGTTTGTGGCAGCTCTGTAACGCCCACCTGCCCGTCGGCGCAGTACCGTTGCCGCCTTCTGTACGGCAACAAGCGGTACGGTGTTGTCCTGCCGGCCCTGTACGATGAGCACCGGCACGCGCAGCTGGTCCAGGGCAGGCGGGGAGCCGCCAAGCTGCGGAGTGGGGACAGGAAACATTAATATGAATGTAATCTACCGTACTTGGTACCATAGTGGGGACACGTACACCGAATGGGTCCTACCCGTGTTGGAGACCGCCGGTTTGCATGCAGAGCTGCCCTTAATTGGAGGTAACGTTTGCTGTGGAGTGAGGAACCCGCAGACGCCGTTCGTGCATACAAACCAGTAGCCGTACTGTGTTAGAGCCAGTGTCAGGGAACGGAGGGTTTGCTTATCTGCGGTTTAAATGCGGCACTCGCCCAGACGTGGTGGGGCAAGCACGTGATGGAGTGTGTTAGGGTTGTGCACGCCCACCTGGAGGGACCGGTAGGTGAGCAGGGTGCCGCGGTCCCAGTCGTGGGCCATCAGGGGACGCAGGTAGCCGTCAATCACCTGCGTGGATAGAGCGGGTGGGGGCCGTCGGTGATGGGAACGGGCTTGTTACCGGTATTGCTTGCACATATCCAAAAGTGACTGTGTGGCTTCAGGCTGCTCCTGGCTGCGGTAGCGCTGCCCACGTACTATGGTGCACGTGGCAGGTGACACGTGGCAACGCACCTTCCCACAGCGCGCAAGGCACGTGGCACGTGGCACACGTGTCACTTACCTCCTGCGGCACGCCCCGCTCCTGCTCGTCGTGGTAGATGCCTAGCTTCCCTTGCCGCACCTCGGCGCTGCGCTTCAGCACCTAGATAGCAGTCGCGCGAAAGGCATGGTACATGCAGCAGCAGTCAGCGCAGCAACAGTCAACTCGTTGAGGACGTTACTTGACGTCTTGCGGAGGTTGTACAGCTGGGCTCGGAGGGAGCAGCTGCACGAAAGGCAGCGCATCGACCATACAATGTCCAAGAAGTGCGCGCGCTGAACTCAGATGTGTCAAGCACAAGCAGTATCCAAGGCGCGGCATACACCCGCGTGGTTACGTGTGGGCACAGGTATGGCCTTCGCAACGGGATGACCCCCGTCTTTCCTTCCCCCCACTGCCCACGCGGGCCCGCCGCCCTCTACCTCCTACCTGGCGCCGCACGTAGTTGAGACCTGGCCCGTCCGCTGCAGGGAGGGGCGAGTAGGGTGCCGTAGGGTGTATGTAATGTACATGGCTGGTGGACTCCCAAGTGCCGTAGGTGCCGGGCAGCGGCAGTGTAGACACGGAGGAGGTGCAACATTGGTCACACTGGAGGCATTGCACGACTGCGGGACACATGACGGCAGGGGCTTCCCTGCATGACGGGTACAAGGACAACTCAAGGCTGCGTCTTCACACCCAGATACACGTACTTGCGATGAGGGCCCGTGTCCATGCGAAGCGCAGCAGCTGGCCCAGGTCCGCGCGCGCCAGGAAGCCACTGTGGGGCGGTGGGGAGGTGCCGTGTGGGACGGTGAGGATCACATACCGGTAGGAGTCAAGGTGTCAGGATGCCCTTCCCACATCAGACATCACACTACCGACAGAGGTGAAGAATTGCTTCCTTTGTCCACCTGCCAAGGTTGGGGATGCGCACGAGCCACCGTGTGCATGCACACTAAAGGACAATAGCTGCTCTGGGCACGAGGGATGCGGCGTAGCAACGAGAACGAAGTTGCACGCGCCTTTAGAACGGGCCATCCTAAGGCGTAGGCCCAGTGACGATATTTATTATGCCCAACACGACGTACTACTCGTACAAGGAAGGCAGCCCGTACACACCTGGGCTCCACCGATATGGCGGGCGCGATGAGCACCAGCCCTGCAACCTTGTCCGGGTACCTGCTGATGCGTGGGTTGGAGGGTTTCAATGACGAACCAACTGGTGCATGGGTAGAAAGGTTACGGGACGCATACGAGACGCACACAGCAGGGCTCCAGCTTGCCCTGAAGGCACACCGCAGCTGCGCGCCGGCCTGTGGTCTCTGTCACTTGCCAAACGCCAACTTCAGCAATGGACAACAGCAGCAGCAAGAGCGTTGCACCAACAGACACCGCCCCTGCAGTCTGCCCGCAAGGGCACGCAGTAGCACTTGGGGGGCCCACCCGCGCGCCGGCTCAGCATATCAGCCTTTATCGTAGTAGCCCCCACCTGAGGGCCGTTTCCACCGCCACTGCAGCGCCCGCGGAGTGCCCCACCAGCACCGCCCGGCTGTGGGTTGCACCGCTGCTGCCGCTGCCACTGCTGCTCCCCACTCGCCCTTGCCGCTCCCTAGCCGCCGTCGGTTCTGCCCCTCCCCTCCCGCTGCACCCCAGGTTGTCCAGCAGGCCCGCCGTGAGCCGGGCGGCTGTGAGGACAGCAGAGTTCAGGGGCAGGGATGATTAAGGACAGCTGAATTGGAACTGCTAAGGGAAGCAGGGACTGCTAAGGACAGTACGGCGCGAGGGGTGATCGCCAGCAAGGTGTTGCAATCGACTCAGCGCATGCGCATGATGGGCGCTTTGGTGTAAGACCTGTGCCTGCTGGCAAGTTGGGATACGGGGGGGTCCTATCAATGCCCTCAAAACGTATGCATTCCGCGCAGGTGAAGGGCGAAAGGCCAAGGCGGGTTACCGCGACTGGGGGCATCTGCTAGGTGCTAGCTGCCTGCCATGGATACCATGCCGACATGGAATGCGGTCCATGGCACGGCAGTTTCCCACCTCCCCAGGCCCACCTCCTTGCAGCGTGTAGGGGTTCTCCTCGTCCGACTTCCAACCGCCCAACGGCCGCTGGCTGAGGCCGTACGGCGGCCTGTCGTACGCGACTACGCGGCAACCGCCGGTGGAGGGGCTTACGCCAGCTGCAAGGTCGTCCAACAGGAATCGCCTGCCGCACACGACCGTCGGAAAGCACGGATATCGTGGTACAGCAAGCCAGTCGGCAACCGACATTGGATGCCCGTGCAGGAGCTAGTAGTGCTCAACAATGTTTAGGAGGCAGGGTACGTGCGGAGCATGCAGCACAAGTGGACATGCTACAGGACGGACGGGCGCCTCCCTCGCAAACTAGCTGTCACCACGTGCATGTAGCCTGCGAGCAGCGCCCAAGCCTTCGTGGGATGCATGCTTCACAGCCCGCACGGGTACCGCCAGCATTCATTGTCTACCAGGGGACACGCACGTTTAGCGCCCACACACGCACGCATGCGGACCATTTGCGCGCACGACTGACCAGCTGAACTCGCTCCCATTGATGCCATGCATGAGAACCAGCGTAGGGGGTGCCGCCCCTGGGTCCTGCTGCTGCTGCTGCTGCTCTTGCTGGCCCTGCACCTGCACGCCACCTCCCAGTTGCTGTTGCTGCTGCTGCCGCCGCGCGAACCACTCCGCAGCTCCGGGCCCCACGCGCTCCTTGTAGTGCATGCGAATGCCGTTGACCGTTATGAAGCGGCTGTCCGGGTCAGCCAGCCGCTGTGGGTCGGTTGTGCCTGTTGGGACAGTTGGGACAGTTCAAGCAGGTAGGGTGGGGAGCTGGTTACAAGGTGATATTGGCGACAGAAAGCACCCGCAGCTTGGTTTCCTGGTGTCAACCGTAAAGCTGCATGTGCGACGCGCCTTGCAAGGCGGTGTGCGTGGCTAACGAATTTCGGCCTAGCGAACTAACGATGACCGGAAAGTGCGTATCCTGCGCCCCCTTGTTTCACTTACGCCGGCTCAGCCGCAAGCCGATACGTACACACACGAAGTGCTCTCAGGTAGGTCTTACCTCCCTGGCTTCTACACAAGTACACAGTCTGCGTCACATCCTGTACGGCGCTGTGTACTGCACGTAACACAAAACGCTCGCCCTCGCCCGCCCTCGCCAGTCCACCTGTGAGCGGCTCCGGGGGCCCCTCCAGCAGCGGCTCCACCAGGTCCCGTATCCACGGCAGGCTGTCCCGCTGGAACTGTACGGCACATGTACGATAGTACGACACGAGCGGGTGGGCGTCGTGACGTCATCGGCATTTGGCGCAGGCAGGTAGGCTTTGCATGACCGATGGGCTACGGACCAGCTGGAATGGTCGTGCTGGGATGCATGCCGCCTACAACACTTTGTTGCCATTGTAGTTTGAATGTCTTCCAAGTCTACGAGGCTTTCTACCGGTGGCGCCTGGCTGGGTGCATACGCGCCGTGCCGCGTGCCACGTGGCACGTGTCAGGAACCGCAGGGAAGGTGCGCCGTGGCGGTGAGGACATGACAGCCCACATTACAGCCGCACCTGCTCTGTGAGAGCACTTATCAGAGAGGTCGTGATTGTGTCTCGGGAGGAGGGCGTGGAGTGTGGCACGTTGGGGGCGCGGCGGGACGGGGCCCTGTTGCGTGGCCAACGGGGCAGTGGCGGGGTGGGCAAAGAATGGAAGTGGGGAGCAGAGCGAAGGGTGCGCGGTGCGTACCGGTGAGCAACGTAGCCCCCATCACAGAACACGCGTGCGCATCAGCTCAAGGTGGGTGCAGGGCATACCCTAGGCTTTTGGAGGCCCGAGCAACAGGTTCAGAACAGTCGGGCTGAATGCGTGGCGCGTCCACAACACCACAGGCTGGGCCGATTGCCAGGCGCTAGGCGCTGCTGGTCTGCCGCAGCGGGAGTCTCGCTTAATTACTACTGTTGCAATCTGATGTTGTTTTACTGTAAGCGGCATCGCACGCGCAACGCACCATCGCCTTTCCGTTTGCCGCAAGCCAGCGATTGGCAGCTTGGAGCTCAAAGACGATGGCCCCCGCTTGCATGAAATGCCAGTACTATGTAACTGCTTAGGTACCTTTAGGGGCAACATCGCGAGTGGCGAAGTCCAGTTTGGTTGCGACAGGTGACGACAAGTGGGCTGTGAATACGCTTTCGTCGACCTTTGACAGCAATCACGAGTTTCTTTATGCACCCAAAAGACGTATCATAAGACGCTGTGGTCAACTGCGCAGATAGCGCGGTGCGCATGTGTTCACATTGGCGTCATTGTAGAGAACCCGTGGGTCGGTCCCAGCCTACTGCTGCGGGGCAAGTTAGCCAGGAATAAGGCACCGCCGCATGAACGCATGCGTGATCAATATATTTTACCGTGAATCCCCCAAAGGAAGTGCCTCGTGGCCCGGCTGGCCGCCCCCCTCCCTTGGCAACGCCACGTGGACCCTACGTCGACGCTTGCTTTCGCTGCACTGTTCGGCATATGCCTTGGCTAGTTGCCCTTCGCATGATGGAGGAACCAAACACCCGCATCACACAGTATCGTGCATGACTTTGTGTCGGGCTGTTGTGCTAAAGCGGGTTGAGGAACGCAGGAACCCGGATGAAGGAACCTTCATGGCTCGTCATTTGTGACCACTTGGGGGCATGTTTAGATGCAGCTGGCTTCACAGGCTGGCCAGCAGATAGTCTGAAAGTGCCCCAAAGCACGGGCGCTGCCTGGCAAGCAGGCTGTACGGCTGGTTTCATTGGGTTGGTGGCGGCTGGGATACACTGAGGTGTATGAGCCAAGAGAGGGGGTCCCAACGTCCAGCAGGCAGGCGTGCGTGGCAGCTTGTATGGCATGAGCGGACTCCGCTGTGTCGGTGTGGCAAAGGTGACACACGGCATGGTGCCTGTGCATACTGTTGCGTGGTAGCGAGCATTAGGTCCCGTAGTGTTGGCCACGGAATTGGGCCAAAGCCGCGTGCATAGTGCCATAGCGCATGGGAGGCAGGCCAGGCAGCCCCATGGGACACTCTGCCTTGCTTTCCCAGTAGTTTGCACTTTTATGTATTTACGTGCATTAGCGCTGTGGACAATACTTTTCGGACTGGACTGTATATCTCGTTTAAGGCGCACCCTTGCATCTTGCAACAAGGGCAACAGTCCACGATCGCGAACCGGGCCAGAGTGCAAATGTCAAACAGCTGTTAAAGGTTAAAAGAAAGTAAACGGAAGCGCACGGCGCGACCGGGTCAAGGATGGCAGGAGCATCGTCAGCGCCATACCTCCGCTTGCTGCGGCAGAGCGATCTGCGCACCATCCAGGTAGCAGATTTAAAAGCAGCTACCCAAACTAAAATACCAATGGGCGCATCGCAACGGCAAGCGCGAACACTACTATCAGTTGGCACAGCCCCAGGCCTGGAGCCTCCAGTGGAGGGGCCTGGGGCCACACCACCCCATTTCCTTCGCAATACGCACCATACCACAACCAAAACAAGGCAGAACAGATCTAGAAGAAATGCTTCCCTTGCCGCTACAACAGCTGGTTTCCACCTGCACCTGCAGAACTCTTACACGCAGCTGTTCCAGCTGAACCCGCCCTCACGGCGAGCCCTTGAGGACACCCTCTCCTCCAACAGGTGAGCTGGTAGCACTCAAAGGGACATATGCTGCTGACTGGGACGCCGTGCTCAAGTCTGCACAGCGCGTAGCCTTGGAAGTGATCCCAAGCAGTTAGGAAAGGGTTACCCCAGCGTGTGCCGAGCCCCTAGTGCCGAGCACATGGGGGTCTTTGGGTGCCCCACGAATTGCTTAACTGGCATTGTAAACAGCCCCTTACGTTGGCTACCCCACAAGGAGCGGTCAGTCCATGTTGCCGTCCTAGGACGGCTACATGTGAGCATGCTTAATGGTCGAGGAGGGGCGGGGCAGTCACACCTTGACGTCGGCAGACAAGCCATAGTGAACACTGTCCTATCACACTACCTGTTGTGTGGCTTGTTTGATATACATCTGACAAACAACCTGTTGTGCGGCGTTGCGGCTGGCCCCTGCAGATGGCTGACGCTGGCGGCGGTGGCCCCCGACCCCTCCAGCCCCTCGCGCCAGGAGTACATGGGCGGCTTCGTGCTGTCGGTTGTGGCTGACGTGGCAGAGTTCGTTGCGGCGCCGGTGGGTGACGGTTGGCGGTTGGCAGCTCAGGGGGCCGAGGACGCTGGTGGGCGCTGACTGCGGATGCCGCCGTGTCACCCCATGCACGTGCCGAAGACAGGATGCGCAATGCTGCCAAGGTATAAACGTCTGGGTTAAGACACCAAAATTGGTTATAAGCACTCGTTGAGATAAGCTTGTCGTACAAACCCGCAGGATGATGAGGACCCAGGCGAGAGCGGCGAGGAGGACTCTCATGGCGCCGCGGAGGTGCTGCACTCGGATGATGACGAGCCGCCACGTGGCACGGCGGGCAGACCCATGGGTCGGTCCGCCGGCGCCCAGCAGCGGCAGGGCCGGGGCGGGGGCGGAGGTGCAGGAGGCAGCAGCGTGGGCGTGCATGCCAGCGGCTTGAACGTGCTGGGGCTGCCGAGGGATGAGCGCGTCGTCAACATCTGCCTGCTGGTGGGTGGGCACGGGTGGTTGGTTGTCGGTTGGGGGCAGGGAGGGCATGTGCGGTATGCCTGCTGGTGGGTACACGCTGGGTGCACGGCAGGCGCCACGGAGGGCTGAAAGGATCCTGCCCCAAAGGGGCATCTCGCGGAGGGCATGTGCGGTATGCCTGCCGCACATGCTGCTGGTGCTGGCTACAAGCAGAGTGCAGAGACAGGGGCCAGGCGAGGCTGCACAGGCTAGGACGCGCAGTGTGCTGACACGACTTGGTCCACGTGTGCAAGTACGGGCGGTTCGTTGGCTTATGCTGCCGTACGACTTGGTGATTGAAGGCCTGGGTCTGCTCGGCCTGTGACTGGCATAGCACGTGAAGTCTCACACACGACTGTGCTGTATTGCTCCTTTCCTGACCTCCTCCGGACCCTCCCCTCCAGACTGTGCTGCCCAGCTACCGGCCAGCACGTGTGTAGGGAAGGCTCGCATAACCTTACCACGCTGTGCTGCTCCATCCTTATCGCCTCCCGCCCCACCTCAACCCTCAGGGTGTGCTGCCTAGCTACCGGCGGCGCGGCTTGGCACGGCTGATGCTGCGGCAGGTGGTGGACAGCGCCAGGAAGGCCAGGTGGGGCAGCAAGCGTGTGTGTTAGCGGTGGTGTGTATTGAGGGTGGCAGGGTGTGGACTGAAGGCTGCAATCGTCTAGGCAGGTGGTGGACAGCGCAGGACAAGAAGGCCACGTGGACATCTGCTTACGTTTGTCACCAGCCCCTTCACCTGCGGAGTTGTGTGCCAAGGGCGGCAGAAGTCGAATTGGGTGGCGGTAGTCTGAAAGCGCGCGGAACGCTAGGTGTGGTGGGAAGGGTAACTCAGCAACGGGGACACGGTGTGTGTTAGCGGTGTTGTGTATAAGGGGGGGCAGTAGTCGCATTGGGTGGAGGTGGTGGAGCGGTGGGAAGGTTAATCCAGCAACGGGGACACTGGCTGAGGCAGCGGGAGGCGCAAGATGCAATATGTTTTGCTGGTGGTGAGTGGGTTGTGCAATAACATGACGGCGTTGGCTTAGGCTTGAGCGGCGGCGCAACGGCATAATAGAGCGACATGAGGCTCCCTTGCTTTATGCCTACGGCGCCAATCCATATCCAAATCCCTTCTGGACACAGAAAGTAACGCTGAAATTGTACGGCCCTTGCCCGTGCCCGTGCAGCGCCTCTGCCGTGTTCCTGCACGTACGGCCGGGAAATACCGCCGCCATTGCGCTGTACCGCGCCGTCGGGTTCGTACCTATCGCCGTAGTTCCGAGGTACTACGACACACCCGGATCCGGAGGGCTCTCGGGAGGGGCGGAGCTGCAGCAGGGGTGGCAACAGCAGCAGCAGCAAGAGCAGGTGGTGGGGCCGGTGGCGGCGGGCGGAGACGCGGTGCTGCTGGTGCTGCCGTTATCGGAGGCGGCGGCCGCGGCGACGGCAACGGCGGGCGCGACCGTGGCGGCGGCGGTGGCGGAGGCGATAGAGGCGGCTGTGCGGCAGGCGGCGGCGGGTGTTGCAGCAGGTGTGGGTCTCTCCGTCCTTGCGAGCACGGAGTTTCGGCGTACTGTGGGTTTTGTGTGCAGTTGTGTGTGTGCAGATCGTGTTGGCTCGAGTCATGCGCACTCGGCCTGGAGGCGCTTGTCACGTTATCCTTGTGCGCTGATGTTGCACTGGAAGAGTTGCCGCAATGCGCCGTGCCTTGCTGGGGGTTGCGTGTACCGGTATGCGCCGGGTCGGGCCAAGGCCGCGTGATCCTGATGCCACCGTAGCATGTGTCGGGTGTTCGGACATTGCGCTATGGTATCGTTTCCCCAGGATTTTACGCAACCTGCGCCTGTCGCCTTTCTGCATCCCTTTCCAGGCTCAACACCAACTGCGGGAGCACCGCCCGGCTCCAGCACACAGCAAGGCCAGCAGGAGTCCCTGTCAGCCCCCGCCGTCAACGGCAACAGGTTTGTGGGCCGCAGTACAGCAGCAAGCACCAGCAACACCACCAGCAGCAACAGCAATGCCAGCGGCGGCTCGCGGCTTGGGTTGTTCGGTGTGCTAACGGCGGCCGCGACCGGCGCGGTGGGCGGCTTGGCGGCGTTGCTGCCCGGAGGTGTACGGCGGGGGCCTGGCGGGCGGGGCGGGGCGGGTGCTGCCGTACGGCAGGTGGAGGTGGGCGGGGAGGTACTGCAGGAGGTGGCGGGCGCGGATGGGGAGGTGTACCTAACGGCTCCAGTGGGGGAGCAGGGGGCAGGGCAGGCGGGGGAGGTAGGGGAGGCGGGGACGGTGAGTGTGACGGCGGGGGTCAAGGAGTTAGGGGATGCCGGTGAGGTTGAGGGCAAGCATGGGAGTGGGAGTGGGCGTGAGAGCGGGAGCAGCGGAGGGGATGGGGTTAGGTGCGGGGCGGTTGCGGGAGTAAGAGGAGGGAGAGTTGGGGCCGGGCTGGGGGCTGGGGGAGGCTGTGGGTCTGGTGTGGCGTTGGTGGCGGTGGTTGCAGGGCGGAGGGCGGGGCAGGTGGGGGCGCGGATCGGCGTGCGGTGGATGGGGGCATTGCGGATAGGGCCGGTTGCTATGGGGTTGCGGGTGAATGCGTTGGCCGTGGCAGGGAGGACGAGCACAGGTGGCTTGCGGCTGTTGGGGCGGTAGTTGAAACGTTGCCAATCACGATGGACCTAAGCTGCGCATACTGGCAGACAGACGATGTGGTTGGCTGCATATTTCAAGCGAAGGTGATGAGAGGATGCCACGACAGCGAAGGAGTTTGCCTTCGCGTGAGGCCGCACGCGTCCCTCGTGTAAGGCCGCGTCCCGAGGACGCCATTGCGCAATCTTGCCACGTGTATCCCCGATGCTTCGTCTTCGCGTAATAGCGTAAACCCTACCGCTCCTTGTTCAAAGTCTTGCGCAGAAGCACATACTATACACGCACAATCAGCATGGCAAACCCGAGAGGCCGCTCCGCCACAGCGGCCGGTGCGCTGCTGGCCCTAGCTTTCGCGTGTATCGCGCTTTTGGCGGTCGCGACTGCGCGCCGCGACCTGCGCCCCTCCTCCCTTTCATCCGCTTCTTCTGACATCAACGATAACAGCAACGAGATCGAGCTGACTCGCAAGCACAAGCACCACGAGCAGCGGGAGCAGGACGAGCAGGATGAGTATTCCCACTACGCCGATCACTACCGAGACCGCTACGAGCACTACTTTGAGCTCCATGAGCATGACTTTGACCGCTACTACGATTTCGGCGGTGTCGGCGAGGCTCTGGACGCTCGCGAGGATGTTTCCGAAGCCAAAAACAACGGGGAGGACAACGACGAGCTTCTCAACCTCGCAAAGGCCATGGCTGATTTCTCTCCAGCTGCTAGCCAGCTGTCAGACAGTCTGCTGGGCTTCGACTTCAACCTGGGGCCGGTGCTTTGCAACACGCTGGACTGCCCCAACTTCAAGGTGCGGACTTGGGACGGGTATGGCCTGGGGTGACCCATGGGTCGGTGGAAAGCAAGTTAATTGGTTTATAGCAAATTCGCGTTTCCGCAGACCAATTTTGCTCTCCCCTTCGGGCTATGCATGCATAAGCTCTAGATGCACTGTCTTGTAGCCGCACCGTCCCCATAACTTGCAGCTGTTCTGCGGCGTCAGGGAGTCAGGGTGATAACCACTCCTTCCCCTCGCCACCCTTACGCCAGAGCGCTAGCCTTGCACCCTGGTCCTCCGCACTGTAACCGAACCATACCTCCCTTCGCCCTCGACAGTGGTTCCCCACAGTCGTCATTAAGCACCAGCCACCAATACACCAACCCACATTCCCACCGCAGGTCCTGGACCGCTACGAGCACTCGGTTGAGCTGCGCCGCTACGAGCCAGGTAATACACAACACGACAACAGGGGCCACCAGCGTGCCACCCCATTGCACCCGCTGTGCATTCATAGCACAGCCACGGTGGCGGCCGATATCTCAAACTGCTACAATGCTGCTTCGTCACATACCACGCTTATTACGAAACTCAGAGTTTGCAGCAACCACGTACGTCGCCTTCCTCTGCCTCTGCCCGCAGCCACCTTCACCACCACCGACCTGTCCATCGACCGCGACGGCGCCGGCTGCCTTGAGAAGGCGGCGGTGGTGGGCTTCCACCGCCTGCTGTCGTACAACTTCGGCGACAACGAGGACCAGGAGAAGGTGAGTGGGATAACAGGCGGGGCAGCTGTTGCTTGCTGGGAGGGCATTCGCGAAGGACAAGGACAAGGGTGGGACGAGGATGAGCAGCTGCCGGGGCCCGCTGTTGATGCAGCTGCTGCGCCTTTGCTACTGCATACTGGTACCGTTGATGGCCAGGAACCCATTTTAGCTTCATGCGCGCATCCCACACGCCGCCGCCGTCCCAGCCTAAACGCAGCCTCACTCCCCCGCAGTTTAAACAAGAGATTCTGATGATGTTTGGTCCACCCTCTCCCCTCCCCTTTGCAGCTGCGCATGACCGCCCCCGTGCTGTACCGCTTCGACTTGGACCAAAAGGCCTCCTCCCGCCACCAAGTGCGCTTCAAGGACGAGTTCTCCGAGTCATTCTTCGTGCCCTTCAAGTTCCAGGTAGGAAGGCCTGACCCCGTCAGGATGACGGTCCCTACAGTGCGTGTCGTGGGCGTGTCTTAGGCGGACGGGTGGTCGCATGCACGCCCCCCTGAGCTGCCATTGCCTACAGCCCAGTGTTACCGGTTGCATGGTCATCAACTAATCGTACCGGCCACCGCGCTTCGTCGCTGATGCACTGACGTAGGCAAGACTGATTCAACGACTCGCTTTATCCCTGCTGCTCCGATCTTGGCCAGTAGTACCCCACACCTCACACCCCACACCCCACACCCCACACCCCGCACCCCGCACCCCACAGGACAAGCCCCCTGAGCCGAGCAACCCCGACGTCATCCTGGTAGACACAAAGGTACGGGCAGCGCGCAATGAGGGGACTGGGGCGTGGGGGCAGCACGGGGGATAGAGGGGCTCCGGTCGAGGGAGTGTGGTCCCAGCGGGGGTTGGCTAGAAGGTGTGTTCCCGCAGGTCGACACAGGTGACCGCAGTGGTCAGGCCTGCAGTGGAGGTGCGAGGGTGGAGTAGCCGCGCACTGCCACTATCCCTGTGTATCGGAGGTCGGATAACCCGTGCTCTGCCATTAGACTCGGCACGTGGAATGATAAGCGTGCTCAGCGGCTGCCCGCCTGCCGTACGCCCGTACCCATGCAGCGCACCGACGTGTTCGTTCGCCCCTTCGACGGCTACGCCACGGGCGACCGCATCGGCCGCGTGGCCGCCGCCTTCCTGCGCGATCTGTACGACGACGGCCACCGCTTCGACTGCCGCTCGGTGTACGTGGCGCAGTACAGCCCGCCCTTCCAGGTGTGTACCAGTGTACGGGCACGGGGGCGTGTTGTTGGGGTCGGAGGGCCCAAGGGGGGAACTGATTTGGGTATGCTCCGCCGGGGCATCTCCGCCAAACAGGGCAAAAGGCAAGTGCAAGCAGGTACAGTGTTGACTCCCGTTTGCCGACCTCCCATGCCGCCTCCCCCCGGCCCCGCCTCCATATCCCACAGCCTCTGTTCCGCTACAACGAGGTCTGGGTGCTGCGCCGCCGCAAGGGCAAGAAGAACGAGGCCGGGGCAACGGACGACGACACCACCCCCGACGTGGACCCGCATGCTGATGACGATGACGATGAGGATGTGGATGAGAAGGACATGGATTGCGGCGACTGGCTGCACGGCGATGACGATGGCGATGACGACATGCCGATATTTGCTGCTGCTGCTGGTGATGGTGCTGTGGGTTACGATGTGGAGGGTAATGATGTGGTGGAGGAGCGGGAGATTCTGCCGTCGTAAGAGCGAGGGCAGAGAGCAAGAGACGCGGCTGGTTATGTGGAATTGTGGATACATGTTGCCTACATAATGTACGTGTGAGGCTCGTTGGTTGAGATGGCCTTAATGGGGCGGAGCACCGAAGTTGCTGTTGGTGCATGATGTCAGTGAGGTACTGGCGGGTTGTTGCAGAGTGTATGTAGCTGAGCATGCGGAGACAGCCGCTGTGTACATACGGTTGGTACGGGACGGTACGTTGCATGCCTGGCTGGAGGATCCCTCGTACGTCGTAACTGGTCTCCAACTATCTGCCTGGGTGCATAAAACCGATATTGGCGCGTCACTTGGACGAATGCTGCTACATGCAGTTGGTCTTCAACTGTGCTATCGGTACGGTGTTCAAGCACCAAATGTGGACCAGTGCAGAACTGTAACAGCGCTACAAATGTCACTGACCGGCACCGCTTGAGGGCAGCAGTGTCCAACCAGGTCCAACGGATGCGCTGTGTTGCCGGCAACCTCACCTCCTGAACCCCTCGTGAATAAGGCTGATGGTTGGATGGGCTTGTGGATGGGCTTGTGCCCCTATGAAGACGAGTACGCTTCCTCTGTGCCTTTACACGCTTCATTACGCCTGAAACATAAACTCCAGCCTGCTGCGGCGTTGCCCTCTCCAGCGCTTGCACAGCCCACACCAGGCACCCACACCCCATTCACTCTCCCATAGCGGCAGCCCTGCGTGCTGAGTATGTCCAGTAACATTACCGCGAGACTGAACGGTTACAGGGTACGGTGTCTAGACTCACGGTGCGCACGTGGCCTTGCCACGTCACCGTGCAAACCGCTTTGCACCCTCACCACCGCTGCACCCCTGCCACACTCAAAAGCACTGCTCCAGCCGCCCGAACGGCTAACACACAGCGCCAACCGAGAAACACCAGCAGCTGACCATATGTGCCCACGACCGTGCGTCCACGTCAGTCTTCAACGCATACGTATTATAGTCGTTACGATCTGTAAATGCCTCCCCCTCCAAACCGCCGGCTGCACTGCTACGCCCCCAAACCCAAAGCCATGCACAACCCTGCTACCAAGCGACAAGCGTGGTGATCACGTCGCGGACCTAAAAACGACGAGTGCCATTACCGGTGCCGGGCACTGAGGCCTACTCACCACGCGGCGGTGCAGCACACGCCGGAACGCATGCAGGTCTGTCCCAGCTGCACCGAGCGAGTGTCACAGCTCGGCGTGTCAAGTGTCGCGCCCCTCCTGCCGTATGCGGCTAAATGTCCCACACCTACCGCGCCTGCTAAGAGCGGCAGTTCACAGCGTGCAAGATGCGCCTTCAGTATTCCAACCAGCCAGGCTACCCTACAGCGCACACCGAGGCATAACACGTGCAGAGGCACCAGTAACGGCCGCAACGGCCGACGTCGGCAGTACCATTTTGACATCAAGAGTACGAGAAGCCGATCCGCCAGTCCAAGTGTTGGTAAAGTCAATCTCTCATGGATCGCAACCAGCTGTGACAAGCTCCCCCCGCCCGTACACCCGAAACAGGCCCGCGCATGCAACCCACGCACGTATGCAGTCGCCCGCGACAGGAATATTGTGGTGCCCAGAGCCCGGAAGAGGAAAAGAACGGCTACCAGGGTCACGCATGCGATGCACGGCTCCTTCCCCCATGCATCCGCACTTCCGCAGGCATGCCGCGCATGTGTGCCTCTTTCCTGTCGTTTCGTCCGCCATCCCAGTGCGGTGCCGCCTCAGCTGAACCCAAGCCCACAAATGCCCCGTCAACCCCGCCGAGCGCATCACAAAATACGCGAGGCTACCGGGCGGCTCACGGAGCGCACGCGGCCCGCGTGAGGCATGCGTTTAGACACACAGCCCCACAGATGTTGACCCAAATGCAGCAAGCACCCCACAAACCAGCTGCAGCTGCAGCCGCTCGGCCAGCAAGCCGCATGCAGTTGCCCCACAGCCTCCCAAGCAAAAAGGATCAAACGCCCGATCCATATGCCCCGCAGGTGTAGCAGGTGCCAACCGTTCCAGTGCTACATTCGACACACACCGACGCGCACGCGCACAGCACTGTGGCACAGCTTGCCGTGCGAGGCAAAGGCAGCATCGCATTACCACGAACGAGGCGAGCACCCACACACACCTCCGGAGCCGCCAGCCAAATCCAGCGTTGTATGCCCCAGCCCCATGCTTATGTAGCGGCTATTGATGCCGCAAAGGGCATCTTCTTGCAGCCCCTTAAATCCCATTCCCCCGGTCCGGCGTTGCCGCCGGTACACCATCACGCTCACCCCCCTGCCGCACGCGCACGCGTACTCGCCATAAATCGCTTCATGCACACGTGTACAGTTATCAGCGCGTTCAAATAACCCCTTCTAAGTGCCCCGCCTCGTCACCTGCACCCAGCTCCCCTGCCTGTCCCCGGACTCGACAGGGGGAGGGCGAAGGCACAACGCGGTCCATGCAGTTGCTTGCCGTCACAGCCCAATGCGCACCCTCACTTGCATGCCTACACCACCCTCTTTGTTTGCAAGACACCTGCAGGAGGCACATCCCATTCCCCGGGAGCGCGCGCTGCCACGTGCCACGTGCTAGCCACCTGCGCCCCCCATGCGTCCGCGTCACTCGGCATGTGCCACGTGCCGTCGGCGGCACGCTTTCTGCCCTCCCGCCGTGCGGAGCCGCCTGCCAAGTGCCACGTGCTATCCATGTGCGCCCGCCACGCGTCCGCGTCATTCGGCACGCGCCACGTGCCGTCAGCGACACGCTTGCTGTCGTCCTGCCGTGCGCAGCTGCCTGCCAAATGACACGTGCTAGGCGCTCGCCCGCGCGTCCGCGCGCCCGCCACATGTGTCCGTGCCAGCAGGCCGTTAGTCGTTCATGTCCTCGTCGTGCGGCATGCGCCCCTTGACGTACTCGGTCACCTGGAGGGCGGGCAAGGCAGCGGCGTCATGCAGTGCGCATGCCCTATTCACAGGAGCCTCCTCCTCGAGTCCGCCTCCGCAACGGAGGTGTACCGGCAGCTGTATTACAATATGGCATCGTGCTCGGCCCAATCGGCATCGCCTATGCAGCACCGAAGTGAAGGCTTAACCCACGACCACGGTAGCGTACTGCACGTATGCTTCTGGCCTCAAGGAACGCAGCGCGGCGCGCTGTGGTAGCAACGGGCGGTTGCTGCTCCTAGCACCAGCCCACAATGTCCCCCAGCGTCCAGCCCTAGCCTCGCCCACAGCCCCGGCCCGCGGCCCATCGTCCATGGCCTAGCACGCTGTACCATCCACAGCCCCCGCCTAGCCCACAGCCCCACCCTGGTGGCGATGGCACCGTGCTGTGGCAGCGACGCGCAGGTGCTACCCGTAGCACTAGCCCACAGCCCCGGCGTCCGGCCCTCACCCCAGCCCACAGCCCCACCTTGGTGGCAATGGCGCCGTTTGCGAGCTTGCGCCCAAACGCGCTGTTGGTGCCCGTAAAGCTGCGCTGGGTGGCCACCTGCGGGAGGCGGAGGAGGCAGCGCACCCAAGGAAGGTCAAGGCCACAGCGCCTATGGCACCTGTTGCGGCTGTGGAGGCAGCAAAACGTGGGAACGGGTCACGACCGTGTATGCACTTCACGACCCAATGTGCCCCACTGGGCCCCACACCGCCGCCCCCGCGTCCGCCCTCGCCAGCGCCATGTCGGCATGTCCGAACACCCAGCCCCAGCACGCCACATCCCACGCGTCCCGTTGCCCACACCGGCGCAGCCGCTGCTCCTGCCGCCGTCCTCGCCAGCGCCACATCGCTCCCCATTCCAGCACTCCGCATGCCACCCCTCCCTAAACAGACAGCCTCACGCAGCCAGCCCCCACCTGCGTCGCCGCCGCCCCTGCTGCAGTTCTCGCCAGCGCCACGTCGCTCCCCATGCGCGCCAGCTGCATCCCGCTGGCCTCGTCGTGCAGCGAGCCGTTGAGGGCGCGTGCCGCCACGAGGCTCTTGGTGCTCTTGAGCACACCAGCAGGGGCAGCAAGGGGGTCCAGCTGCTCGGCGGCCTCGCGAGCGGCCTGGGCGGCGCGGCCTACGCCGGGAACCTGGGGGGTAGGCAGGCAGGCAGGGAGCGGTAATTGTCATACAGGTGGATACGGCACCCTTTCCTTGTCAAGCAGTCCCCTGGGCGGCGCGGCCCACGCCGTGGAACTGGGAGATGGAGCCGGCAGGCAGGCGGGTGTGGGGAAAGAAACCGTGCGCTTCGGTGTGCTGTTCGTTTTTTGTGCCGTCTCCCAACCTCACAGCCAAAGCGTAAGGTGATCGGTGCTACTGCCCTTTGCCCCAGCGTCAAGGGGTCCCGCGCCAATTGCTTGCGCCCCAATGTCCAACGCGCCCCACCTTGCCGGGCCGGTGGTACATGGTCATGCTGCCCTGCGCCAGCTCCTCCCTCAGCCCGCCCCCGCCGCCGCTGGTCTTGGGCGTGGAGCTGATGCTGCTCTCGCGCATCAGCGGGCGCACGCCGCCACCCATGCCCGAGTCATCCGGCGTCAGCAGCCGCGCCCTCGCCACCGCCGCGCTGCGAGCCATCGGCGACGCATTCGCCCCCGCTCCCCCGCCCCTAGACGAGAAGCTCTGTGCGCTGCTGTTTGGCCCCGAATCAATGGGCGTGTCCGTGCCGCTTCCCCCGTTGCCTCCATCCCGGCCCCACAGCTTGGTGAAAATCTGCTTGCCGTACTTTCCGCCGGCGGCGATGGCGGCGGCGGCGGCCGCCGCCGCCGATCCCCGGTCGTCGTACATGTACGACGTGTCGCCGTACGAGCCGTCTGCCGTACTGAGCTGGGGGAGGGGGTGCTGGTATTGCGCCTGGGCGCTGGAGCGGGTGCCAGCGGCGCCCGATTGGGAGGTGTCGTTGCCGGCGGTTGAGAGGCTGTTGCGGCGGCTGTGGCTGGGCGAGTTGAGTCGGCTGCCGGGGCGAGGGCCCAACACGGCCGCCTGGGGCAATAGGAGCGGGTGCGTTGGTGTGAATATGGAGTGGTGGCCTAGCAATGAACGGGGTGCAACGAGACACCAAGACATAGACGCGAAGGACTCGCGGAAGCACCACAGGCCGTAATTGGCTAGGACATGCAGCGCGTCTAACAAGCAGTGCTGGCTTGCACCAACCTAATATTTTAACGGCAGCACGCGCGCACACACAGCGAAACCCACCTGCAGCGGGCTGAGCATGCCCTGCCCGTACTGACACTCAACGCGCAGTGCGTTTAGCCCTAAAGCGTGTGCTCGACGTGCAACCCAGGCAAGCACACAGCCCTCCCACCTGCAGCGGGCTGAGCATGCCCTGGCCTCCCCCAATCGACATGGACGGCGACCGTGCGGGCGGCAGGAACGAGTCGTCCGACAGCACCCCCGACGCCGGCCGGTGGTACCCCGCCACCAAGTCCGGCGTGGTCGGCTTGGGGCTCAGCGGCGGCGCCGGCGCTCGCCCGCCCCCCGGCGGCGCCGCCACCGCCGCCGCCACCGCCGCCGCCGCCATGCGGTGCCGCTGGGACACCGACTGCGTCAGCGTGTTGCCACGTGCCAGCGCTGCCATCCTGCCTCCCCCAGATGGCGACATCGGGCCGACCTCGCCGTACCCCTCCTCCGCAGCGCTGTTCACAACGCCCTCAAGGTGCAGCGGAGGCGGAATGCGACCGCCGTTGGGCATCCCCAGCCTCGACGCGAAGCTGCCTGACGGCCCGCTCTGCAGGGCGGCGCCCTGCCGTACGGCCGGCGGCGCGGGGCGGGCGGGGTCCATACCGTGGTGGGCGTGGGCGTGGCTTAGCGAGGTGGTGGATGGCCCGTGGGCGTCGTACTGCTGCAGGGAGGAGGAGGCGGAGGAGGTGGCGGGGCCGGCGCGGGCAGAGGGGTCGGATATGGAGTCGTGCAGGCGGGTGGCGGGCTCGTAGGGGTCCAGGCCCTGCTGCTGTTGTTGCTGCTGCACGCGGAAGCTGCTGCTGGTGTGCAGCGAGGTGGGCGACCCATGGGTCGGCGGCTGCGGGGAGCGCTGGCCGTACTTGGGCGAGCCGTTGCTGTCCAGCATGTGGCCGCCCTGCGTGGGAGAGCAAGGAGTGGAATCGGGAAAGTGGGAAAGTTATGCCATCACCTGTACAGCAGGAGCCGTGGCAGTGGGACTAGGTGGGTGTGTCAAGCACCTCCACGCCACAGAGCAATGGGCCTGGCCACTTGCCTGTTCTTGCCCATTGAACAGGACACTTGGAGCTGCCCTTCAGCTGCCTGGCCTTGGGTCGCTCAACAACCCCGACCGGACCCCGCTGCCCGCTACCAGCTTATCCTGCCGTACTCCTACCAACACACACCTGCGGTACCATGACGCTAAGCCGCGGCAGGTCTAGTACCAACACAAGGGCCACCACCCTCGTATCCGGATATGCATCGGTACCCTACGCTCCCTTCCCCCGCACCGCTAAGCCGCACCATGGCACCATTCCCATCCCGGAGCCATACACCAATTCCGTCCCTGATCGTGCACCGGCCCCTTCCGCTCCCCCCGCACCTGCGGTACCGTGACGCTAAGCCGCGCCGGCTGCGGCGCCTGCGACGTGATGCTGCCGCCGGGCGACCCGCCCGCGCCCAGCCCCGCCCCTGCATGCCCCCCAGGCCCTGAGCGGGCCGGGGGCATGGGCGACATCCCGCTGGTGCTCGCAGACATAGCAGACACAGACATGGAGGAGGCGTTGGAGACGGCGCGCTGGTGGTGGTGCGCGTCCGTAGGAGCTGCCGCCGCCGCCGCCGCGGTTCCGGAGCCGCCGTTGTAGCTGCGCATCTCCTCCGAGGCCATGCTGACGCTGTTGCGCAGGCGCGAGGGGCCGTGCGTGGAGCCGCCAAGGGCCCCGGAGGCCGTGGTGCGCTGTGCGGGGAGGAAGGACAGGGGTCAGGAGGTTGGGGTAGGTTGCATGTGGTGCAGGAGTGCATCTGTTGGCGTGAACTATCGATCCAATGTTTGGCGGTCGAGGCTCCCCCGTTTAAAATTGCCGTTGGCGATCGAGGCTCCCCCGTTTAAAATTGCCTTTGGCGATCGAGGCTCCCCCGTTTTATTTTGTTGCCTACAATAGCTGAGCAGCATGCCGTTTACATGAGAAGCACGGACTGGCGTCCATGACAGGCCACTGCAGCCATGGCTACTAGCCTAGCCTAGGCCCACCTGCATGTAGGGCGTCACCCAGGGGTGCGCCATGAGGTCCGCGATGGTGGGGCGTTGCGAGGCGGGCTGCGAGGGGGAGGGGACACCATGGGAGATTCCGTGGTCAGCAGGGAATCGGTAGGTGCGCTGAAGGCTCGTCGATGTCAGAAGCTAAACCCCTAAAAGACCGCAAAGAGCATCCGATGTGCTACAGCCCCATCGTCGTCTGGGACCTCGTGGGAACTGTGTCTTTCTATAATCCTACCGCAACCTGCAGCCCCAAACCCCGTGCGCTGCAGCCCCTGCGCAGGGCCGGGCCGTCTGGCGCCGTACAAGACACACAGCTACGAAGGACACCGACCATCGCGCCCTTGCCTTGCGCAACACATGACATATACTAGTCCATTGCGCCCTTGTCTTGCGCAACACATGACAGATACCAACCCCATCCTGCACTTACCTTGCACAGCGCCAGGCATATGAACTTCCGGGCCTCCTCGCTCATCCAGGCGGGGAACTTGGGCTCCTTGTACATGATGTGCTCGTAGGTGGCGGCGCGGGACTCCTGCTCAAAGGGCGGGTAGCCCACCAGCAGCTCGTACGCCAGGATGCCTACCGCCCAAGAGTCCACCTGCGCAGGAGGACCAGCAGTGGTTTTGTTTCAAAGGATACGCGATGATGATCTGTGTTGCGATCGACCGCTGTACAGCGAAGTTCAGCCCTTTGCACTGAGGTGTGCTGCATGCCCGCCGGCCTTGCCTGCCGAGGCCGCTGCGTGTGCAAATGCCGCTGCTGCTGCTGGCCTGCTGCTGCTGACCCTCCGCACCCCGCTGCGTAGCGCCCATGCTAGGTAGCCGGCTCCAAGCTGCCACCGCCGCCCTTGCCGTTGCTTCAATTGCTGCCACGCTGCGCCTTGCCGCCGACAGCCGAAGCTCTGTAGAGACAGGCACACATCGGACCCTGTGGCACATCGCATGTCCGGTTGGCAGCTGCCCAGCCCTCCAAGCCGCTGCCGCCACCACATCTTGCCGCCGCTATCGCCGCCGCCGCCGCCGCCGCCGCCGCCCCCGCCAGCCGCTACCGCCGCTGCTTTGTACAGGCGCCCTCTCGCACTGTACACACCAGTCCAGTGGACACGGCGGACAGGGAAAGCCAGCTCTTTGCTGCATCCGCGCTCTCCGCCTCCGCACATGGTGTGCCACCGTACGCAGCTGCCCATGCTGTCCAGTCGTCGTTCCGCGCTGCGCCAGGAGGACCTCCGTACATCCCTGGGACCCCAGACCCTGCAGATCTGAGCCGGACCAACGCTCCGGCCCACACCAGCTGTCGCCGCTTACGTCCGTGGTGGCGAGTCCACGTCCTCAACCCCCACAGTACCAGGCGCAACCGCCCTGGGCCCCCGCACCAAAGGATACTCTCAATCCTGTACATGACATTTACCTCAGCAGTCATTGACAGTGCCAGAACCTTGCTGCCCAGGGTACCGTACTACGTACCCCAGTCAGCGTGTCCTCCTGCCCGTTCCACCCACACCCTGGGGCTGCACGCCCCAGCATGCCCACAGCAGCAGCCCACCTGCGCCGTGTACCCCAGCAGCACTTTGTCCTTGTTCTCCTCCGGCCGCCGCTTATCGGGGCACACCAGCACCTCCGGGGCCATGTAGTCCAGCGCTGCGAGGGCGCCGAGCACGATCAAGGTAAGGCACACGTCACGCCAACGACCCAATCAGCACACCATGAGCACATCGAAGGCGGAGCAAGGACTCCCAGCACAGCCTGGAGTAGTGCAGCGCATGCATACCGACGCCGGTGCTACCGGCGCTACTGGTGCTACTGGTGCTGCTGGTGCTACTGGTGCTACTGGTGCAGCTGGTGCTACTGGTGCTGCTGGTGCTGCTGGTGCTGCTGAGCAGTGGACAGGCGGTGCCACGGCAGCCAGGAAGCATGGCACGGCGGGACTCACTTCCTGCTCGCGTGACGGGCCGCTCGTGGTGCACGTTGATGGACAGGCCGAAGTCCGCCACCTTGACTACCTTGTTGGCCCCCAGCAGGATGTTCTCCGGCTTGATGTCGCGGTGGATGATACCCTGAGGAATGCACCACGCGCCGGTACTTACTTACAGGAAGCGTGCTCATACGGAAACCGCACGGGGGTGCGGGTGAGCAAACCGACCAGCCCATCCTGACTCGCCGGGCCCTTCACATGCCGGGCACAGCCAGGGTGTGCCACGGCAGCACTATAAGCCATTGGCCTCCAAAAGGCCGCTGCGTCGTGGCATATGCACTTGTGCACCCCTTATGGTGTCCATCCGGCTGCTGAGACAGCCCAGCCCCGCGCCCGCAGCAGCACGCCCGTGCCCACCTGCCCACGCCTGTGCCCATGGCGTGGGCAGGTGGGCACGGCGCCCCGGCCCTGGCGTGTTTGTGCCCGTGCACCTGCTTGTGCCCACCTAGGGTGCCCGTGCCGGTGCCCACGCCTGTGCCAAGCCTGGCGTGCCCGTGCCCCTGACCCTGCCCATGCCCACCTGGGCGTGCCCCTGCCCCTGCCTGCCCCTGCCGATGCCCACCTGGGCGTGCAGGTACGACAGCGCCGACAGGAACGGCACGATGACGTCCCGCGCAGCGTACTTCTCCTTCATCTGCCCGCCGCCCTTTTTAAGGTCCTCAAACAGGTCGCCGCACAAGGCAAACTCCTGTGTGGGCGCGAGCAGTGGCATACATGCAGGAACAGGTACAGCATCACAGACTGCCGAAGCGCCTGTGGCCCCGTGGACACACACGGCTTTGCTCCACGGCGTGCTGCGAACGCGGGTGCCCTCCAGCTCCTGCACGGGTCCCCCCGCTCAGCCCTCATGACATGTGCGGAGCCATGCGCACCTAAGGGCCCAAATGCCCCGAGCAACCCCCCCGCATGGGGCAGCTCAATGCCCCCCCTAACTGCCGTCCCGCATGGGTATAGCGGGTAGCGTTAAACCGCTATACCCCTGTGTGGCCACATTTGAGCGCTGAACCTGAGAGCGGACACCCCGCTCGCCCCGCGGTCCCCTGTGTGTCCCGCTGCCCACCTGCACCATGTACACGTGCTTCTCATCCTCGAAGGCCGCGTACAGGTGGATGATGTTGTCGTGGTGTAGGTTGATGTGCAACCGGACCTCACGCTCCACTTGGTACCTGACCATGTGAGTGTGTGTGCAACATGGTATGTTGTCCAACTTCACAGGGGTACGGTATCAGGGCGTCGCGTGCCGAGCTGTCACAAGGGGTGACGGCAGGGTGACGGCAAGTTACCTGACGGGCTTCAATGCTGCAAGAAAGGCTTAACATGAGCCCCCAAATGACAGCGTACTTTGGGTGCCGCTGTCAAGGCGAGACATGGCCCAGAGTGCTGCACTGAAGTACGCAGCCGCATCGCTGGGCCGTGCAACGACCTGCTAGGTGCCCAGTGGTGAAGCCGTGGACCGCCGTGACCCCCCTGACCACCTAGGTGGTGTGAATCCAGAAGTACAATGCATATGCGTTCCCCACGGGTACGCACCTGTTAAGGATACTGAGTTTCCGCTTTCTGTAGAGCTTTAGAGCAACCTGCATGCCTGAGATGCGGTCCGTAGCCATGTACAGCAACGACGTCTTGCCCCGGTACAGCTCCTTATGGAGCTCAAAGTCCTCCACCCGCCTGTTGACCACAACACGTGTCATGTTACGCTGGCGTCAGCCATGGTCGTGTCGCGGTAGGAAGTTGGCCGGCCCAGGGGCAGCATGTCGAGCACGGGCTCACCATTCACCGGACCGGGCCATCGCCGGAGGCAAGTGTGGCGATACGCAGATGGTCCGGTGTTCTGTTCCTTCGGACACGTATATCCCATCATTTGGCCGGAAGACTGCAGTGCAACAGGGCCGGGCTTAGGTTACGGGAACAAAACGTGCCGACAGCCTCCGCATAACCCTTGCGCCTTGCATCTTACAGTGAAAGTTGGGATTCGAGGAGTTGGGCGAGGCCTCAGGCCCAGGGTCAGTTTCCATGGTCCAACTCCTCCCCGAGGTTCACAGTCAGCTGTGTCCAGGTGCCGCTACCGTTTTGACGCTATGGAGTAATCATCCTGTATCACAGAGGAGGGGCGACGTATGAAATACAACACGCTTAGAGCCGCACTCCATCATACCAGAACCTTGCACCAGACCCTCACTGGATCTCATTGCTGCTTTAAACCATGATAATAGTAGCCTGCTAGGCTGCTTTAAGTTTAGAGAGGTCTGGAAGGCCCCGACCATACTGCCATTCCTGGCCCCCGGCGGTCCCTGGCAATAGCCGGACACACCTTGTCTTCAAAAACTCTATGAGTTGCCGCCAACTGTGGTGTGACCGCGTTGCTCCTGGCGTAGCGCACGGACTGACGACCGTTGTGTGTATTGTTGCCCTTTGCGAGGGCCAACTCACCGCCGCATAACACTATGTGTACAGCAGAAACACGTCTCCAGGTGCTGCGTCAAGGATAACACTGTGGCACAAAGAGAGGAGAAAGGCTCACGCGCAAGGGCTCACAGCTACGCTACGGCGCTACGATTTGTGCAAAAGCCTATTGTATCACGAGCCTAACGTGGGCAACTTGTCTGCGGTGCCGCGCTTAGCCGACAGGTTGACAAAAAGTACGGGCGTATTGCGCGTAGTAAGACCCCCAAAAGTCAGGTCTCTGCCAACTATAGCGTACCAGGTCTCTCCACCTTTGTAATGTTTGTGTTACGTCAGTATGCGCACGTTCAGCACACGTAGCGCGCTTGGCAAATAGTTACCAGCAACGATGCTGCGCTTCAAAGGCAGTCAGCACTTTAGGCAACGTTTAGTATGTTCTACACTTTCCGGTAGACCAATTCGAATAGACGACATCCGCGCCGCCGACCCAGAGAACCCGGGACTGCGCGATTTTGAGGCGTCCTTCCTGCGCCTCCTGGAGAAGCTAACGAATGGCTGTGTCGTTGAAATTAACGAAACAGGTGCGTTCAGTCACGTGAGCAGTGGCTCCAGCCACGGCTCGGGGTCCTACGGGGTGGGGTTTGAGAACGGCCCCTGTCAGTGCAGTGTCGGTGCGGGGCACGCCACATGCCCTGCGCCAGTAGACCACCTCCCTGATTGTAGCACAGCACGGACTGTTGCACAGTCGTTGGCACTGCCATTACGTGAGGGCCCACGAAGCTCTCCACCGAAGCCCTACCTGTCGCTTGTGCCCCTAAGTGTGCTCATCCAACACAACTACAGCTGTAGGCACCGCGCACTACGCGCAGCTGCTTAGGAAAGCAAGCTTACGCGCAGCTCCTGCATCTTAACACTCCCGGTGCCCAGTTCGACACGCCGCCCAGCATCCCCTATCCAGCCATGCCTTTAATCATCCCACCCCACACCCGCCGGCACCCCAGGGGGCTGCACCCACACCCGCACCTCCAAACCCTTTCCCCCACAAGCCGCTAATACGTTGGTCCATTTTGGTCAGTCTAAATCCATTGCACTACATTGCACAGCCTCAGCCCACTGCCGTACAATCGGCTTCCCGTACACTTGCCACCCACCCTCCACCCCTCCACAACGCGTTTCGCGCGTGCCCCTCTCTCCCCAGGCACCTCCCTACGCTACCGGCCAGGTGTGGTGGTGTGCGGCTCGGGGCTAAGCCACGACTGCGGCACCAGCCGCAGCATCGGGTACTTCCTGGAGCCGCTGCTGCTGCTAGGGCTGTACGGCAAGAAGGTACGGCACGGCACAGCGGGTCGGTACGGCAGTGCTACCTCGGGCAGGCGAGGGGCTTTGCGGCGAGGGCCGGGGCAGGGACGGCCGGCAACATGGCATGGGGTGCTCAGGCGGAGGGGCACGTGGGCCAAGAGGGGCGTATGGTGGCAAGGCGGCGTGGCCGAGCGCAGCGCTGTCGTGTGCGGCAGTACTCGACGGCCTGCCTGCGCGTCGGTTGTCGGTGCCAGCCGCCGCACCGCAGCATTGCCAGCCGCCAACGCACCCCGCGCTGCCCCACAAGAAGATGTGGATGGGGCTGGTCAACCGCAGAATGGATAAAACAACGCAATAACGTCACGGGAAGTGGGGGCGTGCGATATGCCGGTACAGTATGCCAGCTGCTAGGAGCCGTAGTGGCCGGGGGCCGTGCCATCGCCCGCGTGCATTACGGCCCAGCCGGCGCTCAAAACCAATGCATGCGTAACCCACACGCAGCAGCACGTTTACGTACCGCACCGCTCCGTTCCCCCCGCACGCATGTATCCCCTGCCTGCCTCTTAGTTGTCACCTTCATCTCCTGGTTCCCTGCTTCAAGCACCCTCTCACCCACCGCTGGCTACCCATCACGATGTCACGCGCTGCATACCCGCACTCCTTGGAGCACTGCCGGCCTACCTGCGGACGGGAAAAGGGAGGGGTCGAATGGGCCATGCCGCACCGGCATTGTAGCCGTAGCCTGGCCCGACCCAACCCACATCCCGCCCCGGTGCCTGCGGGTGTCTTACCACCCCCTTCCGGCCCCGGAAAACGCCTATATCCCTGCCGCTGCACCTGGGCCTTGCCTAACCCTTACCTTCACCCCCCTTACCATGCCTGGCCCCAGCCGCTGTCCATCACGCTCAAGGGCATCACCAACGACTCCACCGACCCCGGGGTGGACACCTACCGCACAGTGACGCTGCCGCTGCTGCGCAAGGCGCTAGGTGGGTGCATACCGCCCATCTACCACACGTACAAGTTGTTCTGCTAGGTAGTGTACGTTAGGGCTTGCCGCACAGTGACACTGCCGCTGCTGCACAAGGCGCTAGGTGGGTAGCCGGGACCATGTACAGTTCCAACAGCCCGTTGCGGGACCCTCCGCAGTGCCCCAGCGTCGTTCTCTAGGTTGTCACCCTGCAGCAGGTACCAGGCAACACCTTCCCACACCGACTGCACCCTTTTCACCCGCTTCACAGCTTCCCTCGCGCTGTGGTGTCGCATATCCTGACTCTCCCTGGGCTTACGACAGCTTCTCAGACCTTGTCTCAGGCGAGGAGGACGGGCTGGAGCTGCGTTTTATATCCCGCTGTACTCCTCACCCCCTCACGCCCCCTACCCCCGTCGGCTTGCATCCAACTCCCGCACGTTCCGCCACATTCCGCCACCTTCCCGCCCCAGGCGTGGAGGACGGGCTGGAGCTGCGCGTGGTGTCCCGCGGCGCCCCCCCTGGCGGCGGCGGGGAGGTGGTGCTGCGGGTGCCCATGGTCAAGCAGCTGGCGGCAGTCAAGATGGAGGACGAGGGTGAGGGGGT
>VFQN01000568.1_pt1 | contig 67764 bp, 78 predicted proteins | sample 3512371 | NCBI WGS metagenome assembly VFQN01 (sample SAMN10412370, study PRJNA504923) | tailings metagenome | isolation source: Replicate 2 from Balatoc abandoned mine | place: Philippines: Itogon, Benguet | collected 2017-08-28 | reverse complement strand
CAAAGTCCACTGCTAGACCGAAGGTCGTTGTAAGCAGCACATTCAAAGACCACATGATACTCATCCTCAGGCTTACCAGCACTGCAACAGCAGTATACCAGTAACACAGTATGGCACGTGTCTTGCTCAAGACTTAGACCACCCCCGCTGATAGAACTTGAGGCAGCATGGTGATTTGCCCTGCAGTGGAGGCTTCGCTGCTGGTCCCTTCGCGTCGGTCTGATGGGGGCGGGCCCTGGATTCGAGGGCCTGGAACGTGGGCGCACCCATGCATGCTGACGCATGCCCAAGCAAATCTAAACACCCCAGAGTGCAGTCAAGGAACGATCGCTATTGCTAATATTATGTTTTATGAATATTGGGGTGAGTTTCCGGTCAGCGAAGCCCAGCGACAATGACCTAGGGCTAGGCCTTCCTTTTTCGCGACAGCCAACGACCCTTGCGCAAGATGTTTGAGGGGCAGGTTGCATATTATCTTAACAAGTACCTAGGACAGTATCTGTCGGGGCTTGATTCAGACTCCCTTCGCATTTCGGTATGGCGAGGCGATGTGGAGCTTCGGAACCTATCTCTCAAGCCGGAGGCCCTGGAGGATTTGGACCTTCCAATAACAGTCAAAGCGGGGCTGCTTGGCCGCTTAACGCTCAAGGTGCACACTGTTGCCGGAGTCTGGGGTAACAGGACCCTAGCTGCTGCCAGCACGCACGGCGTGTCAACTCGAGCCAGCGGCTGCTCCCATCCAGTACCCCGGCCATGCACATACACGTCCCACAAAGCTCTCACCTAGCCACGTGCGCCCACGCAGCATCAGGATGAGTTACAAATAGTGGCAGACGCAGCCATTTACCAACACGGGCCATCCATACCTTGACCTTCTGCCCGGGGAAAATGCATGCACGCAGCCGCACTATTACCCTCAACGTGTCCGCAGCATCGGCAGTATTCTCCAGACTTGCTTCGTATTTCGTGCGCTGCTGCAGGTCCCCTGGAAGGCCCTGGGCCGCGAGCCCGTGGTGGTGGAGTTCGACCGGCTGTACGTGCTGGCATGCCCCAAGACGGCGGCAGCTGCTGGGCAGGGCGGGGCAGCGGGGCAGCAGCAGAAGTTGCCACCGGCAGTTGACGAGGTGCGGACACCCTGGCCGGCAGTCCAGGGAGCATGGGCAAGACGCCACCGTCTTGGCTCCGAATGATGGCCGTAGGGACGACAGAGGCAGCCGCAGTTTCCCGACAGGCCATGGTGCCGCGGTTTGGGCGCGGGGCACATCAAGCACAACGCATCGTCATAGTAGCAACCAGGATATTAACACGACGGTCTGGTGCTACCGCTGTGCATAAAATCGTACAGTTTCTGGCCATTGGCGCCTGTGCTTTCCACAGCGTGCGCACCTCAACACCCGATGTTGCGTTGCTCTGCCCCGCAATAACTTATTACCAGGATGGTGCTGTGGCGGCATACGAGGCGGAGGTGGCGGCGGCGGAGCTGGCGGCCAAGCGGCAGCGCGTGGCGGCGGCGGAGGCGGACTGGCTGCAGGTGGGTGCTTGGCGCGCCTGGGGAGCAGGGGACTGCAACGCCGGTTCAACCACGGGAATGCAGCCCGAGCAGCCCTGAGAGGGCGGCGGGCAACATGGCCGCTTGGCACCCGCCTGCTGGACCTGTTGAGTTCCAGCCGCTGGCCGTATGCAGTCGTGCAGGGCCTCAAGCTCATGGCACCCGCCCGTGTTGCAGGAGCTGCAAGCCAAGTTGGCCCTTAAGGCCCAGCAGGCCGTGGCGGGGGCCGCCGCCGCCGCCGCCAAGAAGGGCAGCGGCGGTGGCGGGCTGTTCAACTTCCGCGGCCTCATCACCACCATCCTGGGCAACCTGCAGCTCAAGCTCAGCAACGTACACGTGCGGTGCGTGCCGGGACGGGGGGTGCAGCGGCGTGAAGCACGGAGGAGGGCCTGCGTGCTGCGGCGGAGGCGTTGGTGGTGGCGGTGCCTCTTGAGCACCATGGACTACCTCTGTTCCCTATCCCCAATGCCAAGCTTGTGCCCGGGCCTAGACAAATCTTGACGCTGCCACTCAGACATGAGATGAGGCGTTAGTACGCCATATACCTGGACGGGACACCAAAGACGCTTGAGCCTTTCCCACCTCACTAGGGTGCAAAACTCCCTTCGCCCTGCCAATTCCGCGGTGCTGCCCAATGGCCCCCTCCGCGCTGCAGCTACGAGGACGGCCTGAGCCTGCCCGGGCGGCAGCTGGCTGTGGGCGTGGTGCTGGGCGGCGTGGAGGTGTGCACGGTGGACGAGGCGGGGCGGGAGGCCTTCGTCACGGAGCACGTGCTGCAGCTGCTCAGGAAGGTGCGCCCGGGGCGGCGGCGGGGAAGGGGACACTACGCTGCAGGCTTACCGGGAAAGCGGGGCGTGGTGCAGCGTGTCTTGATCGTTTGGCGTGGGATGGGCGGGGGTGATGGGTGCTGGTAGGGTGCGAGTGTCAGGGTACAGGCTGCTGGTTCTCACGGCTGTGTGGCCCATAGCTGCTGCCCGCGCTGTCGGCCCCCGCACCGAGCGCATGCGCATCCCGGTCTGCTCAAGCAAGCCCTCCGGACCAGCTCGGATTCAAGCACACCGGCTTCGCCCCTCTTTACCTCACCCTGTCCACAGGCCGTGGCGCTGCGCGAGCTGGGCGTGTACTTCGACGTTGGCGACACAACCGCCGAGGACACACCGGGGGTCACCTCAGCCCCCGGCACCCCCAGCGCCCCCTCCTCCCCGGGCTTCCGCGGGCTGTTCTTCGACCCCACCTCGCTGCCCTCCATGGTGGGAGGCGCGGGCGGCGGCGGCGACTGGCCCACCCTCACCGCGCCGCAGTGGGACTGGCTGTTCCTGCCCGCCCGCCACGCGCCCTCCCTGGCCGGCTACCACGCGCACGACTACCTGGTCACCCCCATCAGCGGCCGCATGAGCTACGTGCGCAGGTGGGAGACGTGCAGCTGCTTGTGGACTCTGTTGTTGTAGGGGCAAGGCATGTGCCTGTGAGGGGGCCGCGTTGGTGTGCGCCTTCCCCACGGTGTGCATGCACGTGGCTTGTGCGCGTGCCTGTCAGGTTCCATGCCATGGCCAGGCAGATGAGTACAGGAGGGCGTGAGAACTTTGGGCAGCACAGCCCCAAACTGACCGTTTGTCGTCCCTTCTTGTGGCGCGCAGGTCTGGTAAGGTTATGGAGGAGCTGGAGGAGCAGCGCAAGAGGGAGGCCGCGGACCAGCAACGACAGCAGCAGCAGCAGGAGGGCAAGGCGCCTGACGTGCAGCCCGGCGCTGCTGCCCCCGCTCGGCAGGAGGCGCGCATTGCCCTGCAGGGTGTGGCACTGTCGCTGTCGGTGCGGCAGTACGCCGGCTGCCGGGCCCTGCTGGAGGTGGGGGACGCCTACGCCGCCAACGCGCCGTACCGCCTAATGAAGCCCAAGATGCGGCCCGCGCCGGGTGAGCGGATGATCTGGGCGTGAGCATGGGTGCCAGTGCACTAGCCAAGGCGCCACAGGATGCACATTGAAGCGCAGTGTGGACCTTCTGCGTTTCAGTAATAATGGTGCTGCCGCCGTACTCTCCCAGGCGCCCCCGCCCGCATCTGGTGGCGCTACGCCCTGATGGCAGTGCGCAAGCAGCGCCGCGCCGCGGACCGCTGCAGCTGGCAGCAGCTGCGCACCGCCTGCACCCTGCGCAAGCGTTACATCCCGGAGTACGCCCGACAGCTGGCGGCGGCGCAGGCGGCGGCGGCCGCAGCCGGTGGCAAGGGCGGCGGCGGCGGCGGCGGCGGCGGCGGCGGCGGCGGCGCGGCCCCGCTGGCGCTTGGCGGCGACGACACCATTGTCGCCATGGATGCGCAGCTCAGCGAGAAGACCATCCTGCTCTTCAGGTTGGTTTGCACAGCAAACTTCCCACAGTCACGTTCAGGCCCTTCAGGCATGCTGAGCCAAGGATCCTCGCTGCCTCTTGCTACCTTCCTCGGGGCTCTGTGGGTTACCACAAGCGACTAGATGCCCCTACGGCATCCCGCATCCTCTCCATACCCCACTAGCCCTCCCTCTCGTACCCCACTCTCCTGCCCTCCCTGCCACTGCCCCAACCCCAGGCGCATGGCCCACGCTAAGCTGCAAGCGGAGCGCTCGCCCCGCCTCAGCACCTCCAGCTCATCGGCCTCGTTCAAGGTTGCGGGGGCCGGTCAAGCCCCATTGGGCCCTGGGGCCGGGGGTGCGGGGGGCGCAGGGCCCGGAGGCGACGGAGCCGCCGGCGGCCCTGCGCAGTGGCCGCCGCCGGCCGCCCCCGCCAAGCAGGGCAGGACCTGGTCGCAGTGGCTGTGGGGCAGCAGCGGCGGAGGCGGGGGTGGCGGCGGAGGAACGCAGGGGCCGACGGGAACGGTGTCTGGGGCGGCGGGTGCGGGTGCGGGAGCCGCTTCGGGCGGCGGGGGTGGTGGAGGGGAGGGTGCTGTGGGTGGTGGCGGCGGCGGCGGCGGCGAGGCGGCCACGCTGAGCCCTGAGGAGTGGGACAAGCTGACGGAGCTGCTGCAGCAGCAGGTGCGGGTGTGGAGACTACAGTTGCATTGCGGTCGAGTTCCAGGGGGGCGCCATCTCAGTGTGGATGAGTGCGACCAATTCTTGATAGAATCCTTCAATGTTTATGGGCAGGCCGCACCGTGTCTGGGTAAAGGCGAACTAGCCTGTGCCGCACACTGTGCCGTGCAAATGTGTGCACTACAACGGACGTCCGACTGCACCGGTGCCTCTGCAGGAGTTTGTGGAGGACGAGTCGGGCAAGGAGACGCCCTACTCGCTGCGGCTGCTGCTGGAGGTGCAGCTGGTGGCGGCGGCGCTGCGGCTGCGGGACGCCAAGGGCACTGAGGTGGTCAGCGCCGAGATGCAGGTGCGGTGGGGTGGTGCAACAAACGGGTCGTGGCCTCCGGTGCAGTGATCAGGCACGGACGCGTTGGCATACCCTATGGTCCCATCACAATTACCTAGCAACTGGTCCAAACTAGCTACGTCGTTGCCTGTAAACAGTCTGTGCACGCATGCCTCGCTCTTACCCTCAAGTGTTCCCGTCTCCTTCTCAACCCGTCCGGCCCGCTCCCGCAGGACGTTGGCGTGCGTGTGCAGCAGTACCCCACCACCCTGGGCCTGGGGGTGCGCGTGGGCTGGGCGGGAGTCAACTCGCCACAGGGCGTGCTGCTGCGCACGGGGGCCAAGCAGCGACAGCAGGGACAGCAGGGGCAGGCGGCGGGCGGTGGCTCCCTGCTGCTTGCCCCGCTGGCCATGCCGCAGGCAACAGGGCAGGACGAGGCGGAGCACCCTGCCGCCTTCATCCTGGACCTTCTGAAGCAGCCGCAGGTGAGTCAACCACAAGGAGTGCTACCGTGTGACCACACAATTAAAAAAGGACGAGCTGCTCTGTGTTGGCCGCGTGCTGCCTGGGCGACGCCCACTTGCACACTGTTTGCTCGCTCACCATGACATGCGTTGCAATGTGACTGCTGTGTCCCCCCCGTCCCTGTCCCCTGCCTCCCCTGCCCCTCCCGCCCCCTGCCTCCCCCGCCCGCAGGACAACAGCGCCGACCTGGCCGTGTCGCTGCTGCTGGCGCCCAGCTACGTCACCTACAACGCGCAGGCGGTGGCGGCGGTGCGCGCCTTCTTCGACACGGACACGCGCATTGACATCGGAACGCTGCAGGTAGGGCCCCTGGTGGTCTCCGCTCGATGGGAGGCACGGCGTACGGGTGTTCCTTTCTGCGCTGGCCTGCAATTCAACCCTGCCTCTTGACGCAGCCTTTGCCCCCTGGTGCTTGGGGTCCTTATTGTGTGTGATTGCTATCCTCTGTCGGCCCGGATGTATTTGCCCCAACCGCCTGGTTGCCTGTCCACTGCCCCTCTCTCCACTCCATCCTACTGTTCGCCTCTTCCTTCCCGGCCCCTCCCTCCCCCGCGCCCAGGCCCAGGCCACCGCGCGCGCCGCCTCGCTGCAGCGCATGGCGGAGCACCGGCTGCGCGCCCTCAGCCGCGAGCGCCCGCGCCTGGCCGCCAGCGTGGTCCTTCACGCGCCCAAGGTGGCGCTGCCGGACAGGAAGGTGCGCGGGGAGGGGGCGGGCAGGGGAGGCAGGGCAGGCAGGGGAGGGGGCGGGCAGGGGAGGCAGGGGAGGCCCGCTTCCGCACCGGCCTGCCGATCCCCTCAGCTGCCTTGTCCTCCATCCCATCTGTACCTGACCCTTTGCGTTGCCGCCCTGGGTACCAAGCTCCCGCTTGTTTTTGTTGTGCCGTCACCACGTGGCCCCTGGTACGATCTGCATGGGAACGTAGACGGTGTCTGCTTGCCTTCACTCTTCCCCATTTCCCGGTGCCGCGCTGCGCTGCTGCCCATATATAGCTCACCGTGACGCTAATGCCCCTTCCTGTTCCCACTTCTCCTTGGTCTTGTTCCCCAGCGGCGCGCCACGCTGCTGCTGGACCTGGGCTGCCTCACGCTGCGCACCTCCAGCCCGGGGCGGCACGGCCTGGCGGCGGGCGGCGAGGAGGCCTCCCTCTACACCTGCTTCGACCTGGGGCTGGACCGCGTGGAGGCCGCACTGTACGGCGGACACTTCACGTGGCCCGACGAGGTGGTTGCCGTACAGCCGCACGGCGCGACGCTGCATGCGCACGACCGGCCGCAGGGGCCGCTGCTGTCGGCGACGGGGTCGTCGGGGCGGGAGCCGCTGACGGAGGGCGCGGGCGAGGGTCAGGAGGCAGGCGGGGATGCTGAAGCGGGTGTTTGTGGCGGGGAGCTGCATGGGGGCGGACTGGCGGTGCTGCTGCAGCACCTGCGTGACACAGGGCAGCTGGACGAGGCGCCGGTGGGTGGCGCGGAGGCAGAGGCGGGCGGCCAGGGGCACGTGGTCGGCGGAGGATGCTCAACGCACAGTGCGCCGCAGCTGGTGCCGCTGCTGTCGCGGTTTGGGCTGAGTGTGGCGCTGCAGGCAGCTGCGGCGGAGCACCCGCGGCTGCCGGCGGTGCGGCTGCGGGTGGAGGCCTCTCCCCTGCACGTGCACTTCAGCCCCTGGCGCTTCCACGGCCTCATGCGGGTCATCGCCGGCCTGTCGCCTGCGCCTGCGGACGGCGCGGCGGCCAGCGGGGTCGGGGCCGGTGCAGGAGGCAAGGCAGATGGCGGCGGGCTGACGGGCGGCCCGGAGCTGCCGTTGTGGGTCACGGATGCGGAGTACAGCACACCTGTCCAGGTGGGTGTCCGAGGAGGAACTGATAACGGGGTTCAGCAGTTCTGTCCAGGGAAGGTCCTTACACGGGTGCTCGTACGGTGGTACCTGGTGCTCAACTTGTTGCATAGGTTGTACGGCGGCGTGTGGCGTGTTGCGTGATGCTGCACCCTCTCTTGTGCCGCCGCCTGCGCTGCGTGGTCCCGTTGCAGGTGCTGTCGTGGGAGGGCGTGGGCGGGCGCGTGGCGCGGTGGCTCCCCCGCCACGCGGTGGTGTGGCGCGGCCGGCTGTACCTCACGCGGGAGCAGGGCGACGCGGAGGCGCTGGACGCACGGTGGGCCTGTGTAGGGAGAAGCCATCACCACTTCTTTAGCACCTGCGTGAACACCGCCTCTGCAACATTACAGGTTTAGGCAGTACCGTTACGATGATGATTCCAGGAGTGCCTGCTGTTTACCTGGTTGTGCTTGTCCACCCCGCAAACCAGCCCTTGCACCTACCTTCTCCTGCCGACCCTTCCCGCTACTCCCGCAGCACCTACTGGCGCGGCTGGCGGCTGCAGGACCTCCCTGCGCCCTACGCCGGCGGGGGCCCCCACACGCTGGCGCTGCTGCCCGAGGGCGCAAAGCGGCAGGACGCGGCGGAGCTGCCCAGCGCGCTGGTGCTGCGGCTGGCGGACGACAGGGCGGTGGCGGCGCTGCGGCGGAACATGACGCGGTCGGCGGCGCTGGTGGAGTCGGTGTCGGGTGAGGCGGCGGCGGGGGTAACCTGTGTGGATGGCTGGGCAGGGTCAGGTGCAGGGCTTGTCGCAGGAGAGCGGGGCAGGCACCTGCTGTCTGGGCGTTCGGGGCCAGCTGCGGACAGGCTACGTCGATTGTGTTGGACGGTGAGTAGCGCTCATCACTGCTTTCCGTTGTCAACTGCATGCTTGCCGCCAGGTCTGCTCGACACTCCCGACGGCGCGCTTAGGAGCTCCTCTGAGGACAGCGCCTCGGACACGGAGACGCCCAGGAGCGGCGAGCAGGCCAAGCAGCAGCAGCCTGCGGAGCTGGGTGACACCGTGGACCTGCTGGACGAGCTGCTGGCGCACCGCGACCTGTTCCAGCTGACGGGCACGCTGCCGTCGGTGACGCTGCAGCTCAGCGGCCGCCCGCCGCGCGCCTGGAGTGCTGTCAAGCGCCTGGCGACGGCGGAGCTGGGGCGCAGCGGCGTCGGCGGCGGAGGCCCGGCGGGGCCGGCGTCGGCGGTTGCGGGCAGCGTGTACCAGCAGCGGGCTGGGTCGCATGTGGGCACAGACCTAGAGGCGGAAATGGGTCTGGGAGCGCAGTCGACGTCGGTTTCAGCGTCGGCGTCGACAAGCGAATTTGCCGTAAGTCGTCCGCCGCCATCGACTGGTGGGCTGTCCGCCGGCGGCGGCGGCGGCGGTGCCTTTGCCGACAAGGCGGTGCAGGGCAAGATATTGGCGTCGGCGCTGGCGGCTGGCGCGCTGCCGCTGTCGGCGCCGTCGGCGGCGTCGGCGGCAGGGTCGGACGCCGGCAGCGATGCCGACGGCGGCGGCGAGGGGCTGACGGAGGATGAGCGGGAGGCGGAGGAGGAGTTCCGTGACGCCTGCAGCGACGCGGCCAGTGAGGCGGGCAGCCTGAGCCTGGAGGAGCTGGGGGAGGTGTGCCTGGACCAGGAGGCGGCGCTGCTGGGCGTACGGCTCACGGCGGCGACGGTTGACGTGTCGTACAGCGCGGACCGGCTGGCGGTTGGCTGCCGCATGCAGCAGCTGCACATCACAGACGAGCTGCTGGGGCGGGCGCTGGGCCGGCAGTACGGTGTGCTGGCCACGTCCGCAGGAGAGGAGGCTGGGGTGCAGGGGCCGGGAGGGGGCGGAGAAAGGGTTGAGGGTGGTTCCGGCCGGGCGGCGGCGGGAGGTGGCGGACCTCAGGGTGCGGGTGACAAGCCGCTGGTGGAGCTGGGCTTCACCAGCTATGCGTCCTCGTCCAAGCGGTACCAGGTGGGTGCGGCGGCCAGGGCGCAGGCAGCGTTGCCGTGCTTTGTCGTCAGTGGCTGGACGCTGGAGGCCGCTGAGTCGCGTGTGCTAGACCTAGCGTGTTCCTCTCTCGACCATTTACTGGCCTGTCCCTGCTGTGCTGCATGTGCTGCACAGAACCTGGACAGCGAGCTGCGGTTGGAAGTGGCGGCGCTGTCTCTGACGTGCCACCGGCCCACCGTGGCCGCCCTCATGGGCCTGGGGGCGGACATGGCGTACTGCAACGCACTCCTGGCGGCGGAAAATGCAGCAGTGTCAGCAACAGCAGCAGCGACGGAGGCGGCAGCCGCCCCTGGCGCTGCCCCTGGCGCTGCTCCTGGCGCTGCTGCCGGTGCGGCAGCGGGAGGAGCAGTCCCCGTGGACTCGCGAGGGGCAGAAGGTGCAGGAGGGGCTTTCCCGCCGCGCGCGGTGCCAAGCGTTGGGTCTTCGCCCTCCAAGGCAGCGGCGGGGGTGGAGGAGGGAGATGGCGTTGGTGGTGGGGACGTGGCGGATGTGGTGCGGCCGGGCGGCGAGGGCCGCACCCTGCTGCGCCTCAGCATGAGCATGCAGCGGCTGCAGCTGCTGATGCCGTACGAAGTGCCGTACGAGGAGGGCCTCGGCGGGCCGGGGCAGCAGCAGCAGCAGGGGTTGCGGGCTGAGGAAGGTGAAGAGGCGGACGACGCACGGCCGCGGGTGTTTGCAGTGGCAGCGGTGGACAACTTCAGGTACAGTGGCTGCGGCTTGGGGCTCTGGAATGCCGAACGACGCCGCTACGGTCGGCGGGGAATCCCATCAAACCGTTTTGGCTGTCTCGACCGGAATATGTTGCGCAACCCCACTGCTGCGGTGCCCTTCGCCCACCCACCAGGTTCAAGCTGGACGTGCGGCCCTCCTCCCTTGAGCTGTCAACCTCTCTGGGCAACTTCACGGCGCAGTACGGCGCACTGCCGTACGACAGCCCCCACCGTACCATCTGCCAACTGCGTCCCGGGACCACGGGCTCGCTGATTGAGGTGGTGTACAGGTAATGCCGGGCGGGTCTTCCCATGCGGCCTGTTGTCGGTCATCCCATGCCGGAGCCAGAGCTCCGTAGCTGCCGGATTGGGGGACGTATATAACGCGAGGTGAAATGCACGGTGCGTGCAGCACGGCAGGCCTGGATATGCTTGCGGTATGCTTACAGGCGTGGTTCCGTTGCATGTGTGAAGAACAGCGACAATGTGCCTAGGCATGTGACGCAGCAAGTGACGTGACTGCCATGCGCCGTGCGCAGGATGCACTCCGCCGCCGAGTCCGCCTCCCAGCCGCGTGTGCCTTCCGGCGGCGCCTACTCATCCCTCACCGCCAGCCTCTCCTCCGTGCGGGTCGTGTATCTCAACCGCTTCCTCACGGAGCTACTCGCGTACCTCTTTGGTGGGTGGGGATGTGCTGCGTGGGGCATTTCGTTCCTGTCACCATACGCCTGGTGCCGTGAAGCGTCGATCAGGGTTCAACTCAAGGACATCTGACAGCAGCGAGGCCACGTACATCCAGCAAACAAGATGGAGATGAAGTATCCTTATTTTTTTGCATCTCTTGCAGCATCCAGCAACATCCGAAGATCCCCCTCTCCCTCATTGGGCCTCTCTCCTCTCCTGCAGCCATGCTGGCCATGCAGCCCAGGGCCCGTCCCCAGCTCCTCCTCCCTGCTGCCCAGCCAGCCGCCGCCGCCGCCGCCGGGGGCACCAAGGCGGGCCCCGAACCACCCGCCCCGCCGTCCTCCCCTGCCGCCACCGTGCTGCTGCTGGACGTGTCTCTGGCGGCGCCCCTCATTGTGCTGCCGCAGAGCAGCGCCTCGCTGACCTCCCTGGAGCTGGACCTGGGGCAGCTGCAGCTGGCCAACGCCGTGGCGTGGCGGCGGGGGGCGCGCGCGGCGGTGGCGGCGGCGCCGGCGGCTGCGGCGGCGGGCGGCGGCGGGCTGGGCGGGGAGCTGGCGGGGCCTGACGCCATGGGCTGGCAGGTGCTCATGGACGAGATGGAGGTGGGTGTTGTTGCCGCATGCCGAGGCGTTGTTAAGCCTTGACAAAAAACGAACAAATCATGTACCGCGTATGGGCATTCCCAGGGTCTTAATCCTTTGGCTCATCATTGAGTTGTACTTTGGACGCCGGCCTCCCGGCACCACTCCCTTGCATCACCCCTACACGCATGCGTCATGGCGTGGACAAACTCGTACTGTTCCGCAGGTGCTGCTCACCGAGGTGAGCCTGCAGGTGTGCCCGCAGCCCACGTCCCGCGGCGACAACCTCATCCGCGACATGGGCACGGGGCTGGGCCTGCGCCTGTACCGGCCGCTAGCGCTGCGGCCCTGCGACCACGACGACCCCGCAGCACCTCCGCGCACCGAGCCCACGGACCTCAGGGCCAGCAGCGGCAGCTCCTCGTTTGCCCCGCCTCCTCCGCCCCCGCCGCTGCCGCCGCTGCACGCAGCCGTGTCCATCCCGCAGCTGACCGCCTGCATCTCCGAGCCCGAGTACCGCCTGCTGCTGGGCGTGCTGAGCGGCAACTTCGCCGAGCCCGCGCCCAACGACCCACGGGTCCTCGAGATCCACCAGCTGCTGCAGAGCACCCAGCCGGCACCCGCACAGCCGCAACAGCAGCATCAGGAGGGCAGCGGCCAGGACGGCCCGGAGGGCTCGCTGGACCCGCAGCTCAGCGCCCTGTCATCCTTCAGCTCCTCCTCCCTACCCTCCGCCTCCACTCCGCGTGCTGGCGACACAGCACCTCCCTCCAGCACCCTTGGCAGCCCCAGGAAGGCAGGGGCAGCGGCAGCGGGTGGCGCTGCCCAGGGCAAGCAGCAGCGGTCCGGCAGCGCCACAGGCGGCCCGGGGCACCGGGGCGGCAGCGGCGTGCGTCCGGAGCTGGACTTCCGTCGCAGCCTGCGCAACGTGGTGGCGGCGCTGGGCGACCGCTGCACGGTGGAGGCCACGGTGGAGCTGGGCTGCGCGCAGCTGACGCTGCTGACGGAGGCGGTGGACGGCACGGGGGCGCAGGTGAGCGGGGCGCACAAACGCAACTGCCCATCCCGCTTGACCGCTCCCTGTTGGCATGCCAGGCATTCGGAACATGGTATACCAATGACGTCACTAGCCGCAGCCTAACCGTCTTTCCCTTTCCGTCGGCGGCAGGTGCCGCTGACGGCGGTGGGCCTGCACGACTTCTGGCTGGGCTACTACGGCACCGCCGCGGGCAGCATGTTCATGTGCCTGGCGCTGCCCAGCTTCACCATCGAGGACCTGCGCCAGGGCATCAGCCCCGAGCAGCGCCTGGTGCTGTCCACGCTGGCGGCGGAGGAGGCCGCCGTGGCGGGCGGCGCGCCGTTGGCCTCCCGGGCAGCTGCCGGGAGCTCCGGGTCGCGTCCCGTGGGCCTGCCATCCAGGCTGGGGCAGCAACGCGTACCCGCTGCAGCTCCCATCACCAGCAGCAGCTCCTGGCGTGCAGGGCGGGAGGAGTCCACCCGGCCGTTGGTGCCGTCGCTGCTTACGCTCGAGTACCGCAGCGTGCGCCCAGTGGATGGCAGTCCCCCAGCTCAGGCCATCCGCATGCGGCTGCAGCGGCCCACCTTGGTGTTGGATTTCGGCCTGTTGCTGCGTCTGCTCAACTTTGTCGCGCCCAGTCCGCTCCTGCGTGGCACCGTGCCACGTCCGTACGACACCCGCGACATCGTACTGCCGCCCACAACTGCGCCGTACAAGCCGCCGGAGAAGGACGTGTGGCTGAGCCCCGAAGTACGGCTGCTGGCGGACGCGCCCGGCGGGCCCAGCCTGCAGACGTACGACGGCGGAGGCGGGCGGCTGGTGCTGCCGCCAGGCCTGGCGCCAGGGGAGTCCCTTCCGCTCATCGTGGTGGGCGCGAATCGGGCGCTGCAGCTCAAGAACGTCCGCATTGTGAACTGTGCGTCGCTGCCGGCGGTGCTGAGCCTGGGCGCGGGGGCCCGGCTGGTGGCGCGGGAGGAGGACGGCGTCAAGATGGTGCTGTCCGACCCCGAGGCGGACAGGGAGTACATGCAGGTGCTGGCGGTGGCGGCGGCCGCAGCCGCGTCGGCGTCGGCGGGAGCGACGGCGGCGCCGCCACCGCCTCCATCGGTCTTTGAGGTGTCTGTGGACGCCCTGGGCGCCGCCATCCACGTCATCGAGTCGCATAAGCCTGTGACGGCAGCGCTGGACGAAGGGCCGAACGCGGCTGCCAGCGGCGGCGGTGGTCTCTCCGCTTTAGGTGCAGCCTCCGCCGCTGCCGGTGGCGGCGGCTGCAGCATGCTGGACAGCAGTGGGAATGCCGTGCAGCCCGGCACAGCCCCCCTGCACCTGGCGGCGCGGCATACCATGGCGCGCGTCGGCTCGGGCGCCGGGTTCGCGTCGTTGGCGGCCGCTGGCGGTGGTGGGGACTTAGCGGAGGAGGCCGACGGCCTGCCGCAGCGCCTCCGCCGGCGGCTGGTGCTGCAGCTGGACGCCTCCGCCTCCTACCGGGTGCACGGGGAGGAGCAGTCCGCTTCCGCCTCCCTGCGCGGCCTGACCGTCACCACCCTCACTGCCTTCGCCGGCGGTAACAGCGGCGGCAGCGGCACCGCCCTCGCGACCGGGCCGCGCCCCCCCGGCGCCGCCTCCGCAACCACCACCTACTCCCCCGCCCTCTCCAAGGCCTCCAGCAGCACCAGCTTGGTTCAACATGACTCCGCCTCCACCGCCGGGCCTTCCCGCAGCGGATCTTCCAACGCCGCCGCAGCAGCAGCACAGCTCGCCGCCGCTCCGCCGGCGGCCATCATCAGTACAACGCTGCTAGAGCCCGCTGACGTCAGCCTATCGTACAAGCTGACGGCGGCGTCGCAGGACGTGTCGTTGGACCTGGGCACGCTGACGCTGCGGCTGTCGCCCGCCTCGCTGCACTTGCTGCTGCACCTGCAGGGCATGGTGTTGCAGCCGCTGTACGCGCCGGCGCCCGACCAGCCGCTGTGCCGCTGCGACCGCTTCGAGCGCGTGTGGGGCAGCCACGCCGGCAGCCGGGGCAGCGGCGGCGGCGGCGGCACGACGCTGGAGCTGGGGGTGGGCGGTGTGGACGCGATGGCGGGGGAGAGGGGCGTCACGGTGTGGCGGCCGCAGCCGCCGCTGGGCTACACACGGCTTGGGGACGTCCTGGCTCAAGGTGCGGAATGCCAGGAGTGCCCTTAGGATGCACACGCATGGTCTATTCCTGGACCTTCCTGTCCTGCAGATACGCGTACGCAGCTTGGCCTGCCTACAGGTGCTACCCAGGACCCCATGATTCCTATCACATAACTCGCTTCTGTGGTTGAGTGGCGCCCCCTCTACCTCGCACATGCAGGCTCCAACCCTCCCGCGAACCAGGTGGCCACCGTGGCCATCAACAGCGGCCTGGTGGCCTTCCCCGCCGCCTACACCCGCCTGTGGGCCACGCCGGACGGCGAGGCGGCCCTGTGGCGGCCCGTGCCGCCGCCGGGCTTCGTGGCGCTGGGCTGCGTGGCGGGCGCCGCCGACGCGCCGCCGCCGCTGTCGCTGGTGGGCTGCGTGGCCCGTGGGTCGGTGGTGGAGGCGCGGCTGGCGGAGTGCCTGCTGCTCACGGAGGGCGGCAACCTGTGGCGCGTGCAGAACGTGGGGGGCACCTTCGAGGTGTCGCCGAGGGACCAACACCTGCCGCAGGTGCGCGCGGGCCCGGCCAGGCCGACCTCATACCTTTTCCTTAACGTGCTCTAGAGCTCAACGCTTACAAAGCACGCTGCCGCAGGCCGGTCCGTCGAGGGTGAGCTTTGCTGTGCGCACGCTCCTCCCGCAGGTGGCGCTGTACGACCTGCGCTCCCCGCTTGGCGTGCCGCCCGCCGCCCTGACGCCCGCCGCCGAGCTGCGGCCCACCGCCGACGCCGTGGTGCCGCTGGGCCAGCTGCACGCCGCCTCGCTGGCCGCAGCCAGCGCGCCGCCGCCGCTGTCGCTGCTGTGCCAGCAGCGCTTCCTGCAGGCCAGGAGGTGCGCGCCGCACGCCGCACCACACGCCTCGCCTAGCCGAACCCGCTCTTGCCGACCTGGGAATAGTCATATGGTGCTGGTGACCGCAATTGCCACGTGTTCATGTGCGCCGTGACGCATGGCTGAGCTCTCATGGCCTCAAGTGCTCTTACACAGCATGGCTGTCGCCTTTCGCCTCCTGCCTTACACCGTTCCCCCTGCACTGCCCCCTTCCCTCTCTCCCTACCCCTCCGCAGCCAAGCGCTGGCCCGCGCCGCCCGCCAGGCGTCCCAGGTGCCCTGCGTGGAGTACATCCGCGTGTGGTGGGACCGCGGCCTGCCCTCCCCGTCCAGCGGCCGCCTCAGCATTTGGAGGCCGCGGCCGCCGCCGGGGTGAGGCGCCGGGCGATGTACTCACTCCTGCCATCCCGCGTGCCGCTGTATGCTGTACAAGTGTTGGCGTCCATGCATGGGTAGCGGTTAACCCCTCACGCACGCACCGCACATGCTTGGCTTGTCTCGTGCTCCCTTCATCTTTGGCCCGCCCCTGCACCGCAGCTACGTGTTCCTGGGCGACTGCGCGGTGTGGGGCATCTACTCCCCGCCGCCCTACGTCACGGTGCTGCGGGACAGCGACCCGGCGCGCGCGCTGGCGGAGGGCAAGCCGCCCGCCCTGGCGCGCCCCATACACTACGTGCGGGTAAGCCGTGGCGCCAGAAGGAACAACCCCAGACATTGCCTGTGACTTCCCCGCCCGCAGTGTACAGTCCTGCCGTGCTCCCGCCTCACACCGCCGCTGCTCCTCTTAGTGCCTGAGTCTACGTGCGTACTGCCTGTGGCGGCTGTGTCGTACAACGCTGTTGCGGTACACGTGCCGTACAGGTGTGGCAGGACGACCTGAAGGCGCGGCAGGGCGACCCCGACTACCTGGTGCTGTGGCGGCCGGTGCCGCCCGCGGGCTACGTGCCGCTGGGCCTGGTGGCGGGGCTGGGGCCGCGGCCGCCGCCCGCGGACCTGCCCGTCAGGTGGGCTGTGGGCTGTGGGCGGGGGCAAGGCAGGGGCAACTGGGCGTGCAGCGCGGAAGGACGCAAGAGTACTGGTGCCACGTTCACGCCTGCATAGTAAGCTTTACGAGAAGGCTGCTTTTGAAGTGGTGCTTTACAAGGAAGCACCACTCCTAGTCTGGGCTTAGGTCGCGCCCAGAAGAAGGGATGTGGCCCTTCAGCTGGCCTGGACATGCTACCAACGCTGCACTCTTCGTTACCCCCGTCAGGTGTGCGCGCGCTGACCTGGTGACCACGGAGACGCTGCCCCGCGCCGCCCCCGACTGGACGCTGCCGGCCCACAAGCACCGCGCCGTGCTGTGCGGCTGGCAGACCGACCGCCGCACAGCCACCTTCACCGTCATCGGAGGGGTGAGCGGGAGCAGGGCCCGTGTGACGTCATAACGTATCAGTACCACACATGTACGCAGCACGTGCGCTAATCCCTCGGGGTCATATGGTCCATGGCGTGAGTCCAAAAGCCGCTGTAGGCGCCTCTGACCTTTTAAGACCGCATCCTAGACAGTGTCGTGCGGCTGTCGGTTTGCTGTCGGTTGCACGCAGGGCGACTGGGCTGCCGCGTCCGGCCACACCGCAAGCGGCGCGGGCAGCACCTTCGACGCCTTCCGCATCCGCATGGCGGACGACGGCGACGCAGGGGCCGAGGCCGAGGGTTTGGGCGGGGAGGCGGCGGCGGAGGGCGCTGGGGGTTCTCCAACGCCGTTCAGGTGTGGGTGGGAGGGGGGTGGTGCGCCACTGCACGCCATGCAGATTACCTGCCTGGGAAGACGTCAAGCAAGTGTTGCGGCGCCGTAACCTGCCAACGTGTGTCCCACCTTCAGCCTCGGGTGGCCGGGCTGCTTCCAGCCACTTGCATATGTCCGCATCACATGCCCTCTGACAGTGTGCCATTTGGGCTTGACGTTCCGCCCCGCTTGCAATAGTACTTTACTCGGCCAATTGCCTGGCCTCCCTTCAAGGCCCACACTCACCAGCAACCTTGTTACAGGGTTAATCAATTGCAAACCTCCACCCTCGCCCCGCTCCTCGTCCTCTGCTTCCCCTCAGGTCCTTCAACCTGGAGCTCAAGCTGAGCCGCGCCGTGGTGCTGCTGCGCTCCAGCCGCGGCCGCCCGCTGCTGGAGCTGGACGTGCGGGAGGGGCGCTGCGGCATGTGCACCATGGTGGGTGGGGGCACGCTGTGCCAACACCTGCAGCATTGCAATGTCCTGCCATCTGCATTTATTTGGCAACTTCACAGGCTGCCTGTGTTCCCTGCAGGAAAAGGGGACCAGACTGAGACTTGCGCCTACGTTTCACTCAAAATCCCAAACCCCCCAGAGCCCCACTGTGAGCCGCTCGTTCGGCTTCCTGACGGCGGCGCTGTGGACCCACAACGCCACGCTGGGCGCCTGGGAGCCGCTGCTGGAGCCTTGGCAGCTGCTGCTGCACGCGGACGGCAACAGGGGCCCGCGGCCGCACGGCGGCGTCAGCCCCGGCACGTGGCTCAAGCTCACCTCCACGCAGGCAAGGCCGGGAGGCCGGGGTGGCAGCCGTGCGAAGTGGGTGCACATGTGCACGTGAGCGGGCGGGACAAGACCTGGGTTGAGGCTTGCGCTGTGAGCAGTACTGTTCTTGAGGTGGACAGTTGGAAGCTAGATCCCGCCGTACCGTGCCCCCGCCACACCCGCAGGGCAGCGTGAACGTGGCGCTGTCCGCCACGGCGCTGCAGCAGCTGCTGGAGGCAATGCCCGAGTGGACGGGGCTGGGCACGCCGGAAGGTGCGGCGCTCTGGCCTTCCCCGGCACCCCCCTGCTTCCGTTTGCCACCTTGCCGCTTTGCGGCTACCCCCCTGGCCTGCCCTGCCGTCGACTGCGACTGACGTCATTCAAAGCCCCAGAAGCCCAAAGTAGAGCAATGTCAGCACGCACTCGTGCATAGCATCCTCTCTGTGCTAGAGCTTCAAGCTTGTTCACTATGTTAAAGGATGTGCTTTGCCCTGCCAACACCTGCTTCACTTCCTACGTAGGCCTTGCCGCCGTGCGGCGGCAGCTGGCGTTCGGCGAGCTGTCCGGCTCCTCCTCCATGCAGCAGGCGCTGGTGACCAACACGCTGGGCACGCGCGCCGCGCTGCTGACCGACCTGGGCGACCGCCAGACGGTGGTGGAGCTGGGGCCGTACGACGAGGGGGTGCCGGTGCTGCTGGCGCCGCCGGGAGGAGCGGCGGCGGGCGAGAGCCGGGCTACGGGCCTTGCGCCGCCGCGCGTGCCGGCCGTGAGCGTGTTTGTGGACGCGCTGGGGCTGGAGGGGCTGCCCAGGGACCTGCTGGGCGAGGGAGGGCTGATGGTCAAGATCAAGGTGCGGGCGGGCGCGGTTTGCGTTGGGGTACTTCGTTGTAGGTTGGGGTGTTACGCTGTTGGCTGTCCGGTCCATATGACCCTGTCAACAGCTTTGGAACGAGGTAGGGTCTCAGCGCGGGTTGCGGGAGTATGCAGTAGCGGGTTGCGGGAGTATGCAGTACGGTGTCTTCATCGCCGAGATGGCGCTTGATGGAAGAGGAACAGGATTGTACCTGCCGCGTCCCTGTACACCCCGCAGGTCAATGGCCCTGTCGCTGAGCTGATGCCCGAGTCGTGCTGGGGGCTGTACACGCGGGCGGTGGAGGTGGAGGAGGACGAGGAGGACGGCGGCCAGGGCGCTGCCCCGCAGCAGCAGCACGGCACCGCCGGCGGCGCGGGCAGTGGCACGGGCGCTGGCGGCAGCGGCGGCGCCAGCAGGAGGTGCGGTGTGGTGCGCTGGGGCGAGCGCTTCCTGGTCAAGCTGCCCGTGGAGCTGAGCGAGCAGCTGCTGTGCCCCGCGCCGGGGGACGACCAGTTCAGCGGCGTGCCGCTGCAGGTGCGGGGGCAGGGGCGGGTGTGCGTGTGCTGCTGGTAGCTTGCACGTCGTACAGCTGTGGTTTATGTACGTGTGGCGATTATGCTTGTGCCGGCAGCGTACGGCACGTGTGCAGGTGCTGGGGTTCCGGGTTACTGAGATAGCATACACCTCCGTTGGCACGTTTACCTGCAAATCGCGCTCCTCCTTGGGCCTGTCCATCGCCCATCAAGATCCTGGTCGCAGTCGCTGCTGGCTTGTGCGTTACTGTAGCACGCGAAAGCATTCCCACTACCGTGAGATCGACGTGTAGTCAATAAGTGCGGCAATGCAATGTTGCCCATATCTATGTAGCTGGTGGTCATGGCACGCCTGTTCCATGCCAGGCTTGCGGATGACAGCAAATAAGCACTGTCGGCCATTTCCCCCCGCAGCTGGATGTGTCGCTGCTGGCGTGCGGCGCCGCCGGCGGCCCCCCGCGTGTGGTGGCGGCGGGTCAGCTGCCCCTGCAGTCCGATTGGCTGGCCAACGAAGTGGACACCCTGCGCAACACAGCAGCAGCGGCGGCGGCGGGAGGAGGCGCGGCCGCGGGGGCGGCGGCGCCGATCAGCTTTGACGCCGACGGCGTGCGCGTGACGTCGACGGCAGCGGTGACCGCCGCTGGCGGCGGTGGCCGCGGGGGCGTGCACGAGGTCGGCGAGACGATGGAGGTGCCGCTGTTTGTCACCGCGGCGGCGGCGGCGCCCAAGCGCAGCGCGCAGACCGGCACCGGGGCGGCGGCGGCGGCGGCGGCTGGCGGCGGCATGAGCCTCAAGCTGCGGCTCAGCCTTGACGTGAACCAGGTGGGGCCAGCTGTGCTTGGCCCGAGTACGCATGCAGCTGCTTGCTTTGTGCCATGTCGCCGCAATGCACGTCGTCCCACTGTTTGCACTCCCTTGCCCCCTCCTTCCTTGCCCAGGTGGACGCCAGCTGGCTGCCCTTCCTGTCGCGCCCCCGGCGGCGGTGGCCGCAGGCTGGCGGCGCCATGGCCGCCGCCGCTGCACGTCAGGGCGGGCGGCGCGCGCTGCGGCTGGGCTCCAGCGACACGTGGGTGCCCTTCTCGGCGCTGGGCGGAGTCATCACCTCGGGCCCGGGAGGGGACACGCTGCAGGCATCCAGTGAGTGCTGTTTTGCGGACCACGGCCTGCGCTGAATTGAGCTCATTTATGGCACTTCAAACCCTTGTGGCAGGCAGTCTATAGCGGTAGATGGGCTCACCTTACCTGTGCGAGAGCTGTTTTTACTGTACCACACGCAGCTACTGCACCTTCGCAAGGCTCGCGGTGACCGTCAGCCTTGGTGCCCTCTTGCACAACGCAGGTTGCGTGCCCATCCGCGCCGGCCACGGCGTGGTGCTGGAGCGCGCCCCTGGCCCCGGCGGCCAGCCCACGGAGCTGCTCCGCTCGCTGGCGGTGCTGCACAATGGCTGCAGCGTGCCGCTGGAGGTGTGCCTGGTGGCGGGCGACCCGGAGGTGGCGTCGTGGACGCTGCTGGCGGCGGCGGCGCCGGGCAGCGAGGGCGCGGGGCCGGCGGCGGGAGGCAAGTCAGGCGCCGTACCGCAGAGTGAGTGGTTGCCGCCTCACATCGGTTTGCATGCATAGCGTCGGCTGTACACGCAGGGCTCTTGGCGCAGCAAGGTCGGGCTGCGGTGTTTGTGGTGCTGTAGTCCGCTCCCCCGGACCGCTAAGCGTCTGTGAAAGCGGTCGGTGTCACGGCCCAGTCAACTCCCGTCCGGACTTACTCCAAGTGAACGCCACCTTGCTCCCATTGAAAACTTGTCCTCCCCGCCCACACCTCAGGCCCCATCGACGAGGAGGTGTACGAGAACCAGCGCTACATCCCCCTCCGCGGCTGGAGCTCGTCCAACCTGCTGCCCACGGAGCGGCGGCGCTACAGCCGCCACGGCGCCTCCTACAGCTCCTTCCCGCTGGTGCCGCTGCCGCCGGGCTGGGAGTGGGAGGGGCCGTGGCACGTGGAGACGGGAGGTGCGCGGGGCGGCTGGGAGTTGGCAGACCTGGCCGCACCCACTCAGGCCCTGTTTGGCCCTGTTTGGCATGCCGTTGCCCCCATGCCGGGTGACCTGCCATTGGGTGAGCTGTCCGTTGCTGGGTCCGTTCACGACCTGCAACTCGCGACCTGTCACACCCCTCTATGTAACACCCCTGACACGCCTTGCCCCGCAGGCCACGTGGACCGCGACGGTTGGTTCTACGCGCTGGACTGGCCGCTGCTGCGCTACCCGCCCACGCCCGACCAGTCGCGGCGCAAGGTCACGGACCTGGTGCGCCGCCGCCGCTGGGTCCGGCGGCGCCGCTGGGTGGGGCTGGCGGCGGGCCGCGGCGGCGGCGGCGGCGACGATGGCGCGCTTCGGCGGCTGCTTGGTGCGGTGGCGCCTGGGGAGCGGCTGCCGCTGCCCATGGGCTGGGAGGCGGAGGGCTGCGAGCTGCAGGTGGGTGGGGGGACGGACTCAGGGAGCGGTAGGAGGCTAGCACCGGTTGGCCAGGGTGGTCCCGGTATTACGCCCATAGGGACACCCTGAGGCATGCAGGGGGCCAACGGCTCGTACCGCAGTTGTACAATGTACACAACGCATTGACGTGTGTAGTGCCCAGGAGCCGTCGGCGGCTGTGATAGTGCACCTTACGCTGGCGCCTACCGCCTTACCCTGTTGCCTGCAGGTGCGGCCCATCCTGGCCGGCCCCCGCAGCAGCTCTTCCCCCTCGCCCCTGTCCAGCATGGACGACCCTGTGGCGGCCGCGCTGCTGGGGGCGGGGGCAGGGGCGGAGCAGCAGGGCGGCAATGGCGGCGGCGGCAGCACGGCGGCTGGGGAGCCAGTTGCTGTGCACGCGTGGAGCACGGGCCCGGGCGGGCCGGGCGGGCAGCAGGGCGCGGGTGGGCTGCAGATGGCCAGCCTGGACGAGGGCGGGGCGCGGCTGCTGTGCTGCAGGTGCGGGGAAGGGTCCGCAGGAAGGCCGAGACTGCTGGTCGGGTGCCACGGCAGGGCTCCCATCAACAAAGCGACGCAGGTCACTGGGTGCACAGCCTACCAAGTCAACACACATGCAAAGTCCAAATACTCAGTGGCGAGGCCCTATCGCACATTGCGAGACTGCACTTGGCGTGTCCCCAGCCCTTGGTGCTGTGTCCTCTCCGCGCAGGCCGCCGCGCCCGCCGCCGCCGCCCGCCTTCCCGCTGCAGGCCGGCGTGGGCCCAGACCCGCGCGTTCAGCCCCCTCCGCAACCCCCTGGGGAATCCCTCTCCGCCTCCTCCCAACGGCAGCAGCCGCCTCCGGAGGGCTGCGGGCCCGCGGACCCTTCGCAGCCCTGCTGGCTCAGCGTGTCCCTGGAGTGCGAGGCGCTGGTGGCCACCTCCACAGGGCCTGGGGCGGGGCCAGGCGCCGGGGTGCAGCTGGACACGCTGGTGGACTGGCGGCTGGTGGTGCGGCCGCCGCTGAGCATCATCAACATGCTGCCCGTAGCGGGTGGGTGGCTAGGGGGGTCCTGCCTGGGGAGTGAGGGGGCCGCTGTGGAGTGAGCTTGTGGGCAGCAACCGCGCAGCTTGCTGACAAGACAGGACAGGAAGCGTTTGCCGCGCTGCTGTACGTACTGTTGTTGATCTGGCTGAGGGCGGCCTCGGCCATGTATGTCACTCCCTGTCAGCGCACGTCTCTAAACCCGTTTATCGCGCTGTCAATATGCTCCGCATACGCATCCCCCCCTTTCCCCAGCCCGCTACGTCGTGTGGGAGCGGGCTCGCGGCGGCGGGCGGCTAGTGGTGCGGCAGCAGGGCCGCGTGGGGGTGGGCGGCACGGCGCCAGTGTACGCCGCGGACCTCCGCATGCCGGTGGGGTGCAGGACGCGTAGCCGGTGCAGCGAACGGTGTCATGTCTTGCGCTTTCGTCAACCGAGCTCTCTCTCTCTCTGCATGGCTGCTCTACTCGGCATGGCTGTGTTGTAGTAGGCAGGACTGCACTGTATGGTAGACAGCGTGGCGTATATCGACGAAAGTTGACTGAAGCGGTATGCTGGTCAGCGGCAATAGACGGTCCGCCCCTGTCGCTGCTGCAGACGTTCCTTACGTTTGCGCCGGACGGCTGCGAGTACGGGGAGGCGGAGCCGGTGCTGCTGTGCGACGGCTGCATGAGGAACACGGCGGGCGGGGCGGGGGAGCGGGGGGGTAAGGGGGAAACGGGGGGGGGGGGGGGGGGGGGGGGGGGGAAAGGGGGGGACAGAGGAGTGGTTGGGGGCCTAACGGGCAGGCGTTATGGTGTGCGGGGTAGGGGCCAGGTGCTTGCATTAGTGGCCTTACATGCTTGCCACGCAGTAGCACTGTCCTTTGCCTTGCCAAGCCGCGGTTGTGGCCCTTTTACCTGACCATATACACCCGCCACAAGCTAATCCAATCCTGCCATGTTCCGTTCCCCACAGCCGCCCCCCGGCTGCCCGACTCCTTCATCTGCACCTACACCCACTCCGCCTCCTTCGCGCCGCTGCGCATCAGCATGCTGCGCGACGTCGACACCTCCGCCGCCAGCGGCGTGCTGGGCGGCCGCCGCGTCGCCTGGGGCGGCGGCGGCGCCGCCGGTGCTGCCGCCGCCGGCCTCATGTCTGTTGGCGAGGCGGTGGCGACGGGCTACCCGTTGTCCGTGACGCTGTCGGTGCCGCTGTGGCTGGTCAACGCCACGCAGCTCAGCGTGCGGTGCGGCGTCATGGTGGCGGAGGCGCCGCAGCAGCCGCCGGCCGGCGCCGCCGCCGCTGGGGAGGACCCCTCCGCCGGCCGCGGCGACAGCATATCATCATTCTCAGCACTGGCAGCGGCAGCTCAGGTAAGGCAGCAGCAGCAAGCGCGAGGGTACTCATCTGCCGGCGACTGTATGACCACGAGGGCCAATCGGCGTATGGACCCGGCTGCATATGATACGCTACTGCATGCAGATTATTCGAGCTCGCCTCGCTCATCATGCTTGGCCCGGTCCCTTTGCCCCTCGCAGGCCCCCGACCCCAACCTGCTGCGCATCATCGACACCGAGGCCTTCCGCGTCACGCCCCGCCCCTCCGCGCCCGTCAACGTGTACCCCCGCTCCCTGGAGCTGCTGTCCTACCCGCCCGGCGTGACGGTGCCGGCGGCGGCGGCGGGCGGCGACGACGGCGGCGGCCCCGGCGTGGCGGTGGTGTTCTCCATCGGCGGCAGCCGCTGGACGCAGCTCATCGCCCTGCCCAGGCCGGGCGAGCAGCCGCAGCCGAAGCGAGGCGCCGGGTGAGTCCTGCCAGCTGCCACCGCACGCGCTCTCCGCTTCCAGCCCTCCTCGCATACACTGTCCTTGGTGCGCCCGGGATGGAAACTCCGCCCTATGCAGACACCTTGCTGTAACCTATCCAATCTCCGTCCCTCCTCACCCTGGAACCCCGCTTCCCCAGCGGCGTGCTGCTCCCCGGCGACCGGCTGCTCATCCGCGCCCTGGTCACCATCGACAACGGCTCGGGCCCTGGCGGCGGAGGTGGCGGCGGCGGCGGCACCACCTCCCAGCTGCACGAGGTGACGCTGACCATCGGCCGCGCGCCCACGCCGCTGGCCTCGCGCGCCGCCTCCACGCTGCTGCGCCTGGAGCACCACCTGGTGGCGTCCAACGTCACAGGCTACCCGCTGCGGCTGCTGCAGCCGGAGGCGGCGCACGTGCAGGCGGCCGCGGCGCCAGCGGGGCCGACCGACCCACGGGTCTGGGCAGGTGGGGCAGGAGGCATTATAGCGTGGCTGGTATGCAATTTAGGCATGTGTGTTGCACGGGGGGTGGCTTGCGGTCGAGATGCCCTCCTGTAGCCATGTATGCAACTCGCGGCGTCCGCTAAATGCCTTGGTGTCCTTTTCGCCTACCCGTAAGTCGTCCCTCCCCTTATCCACCCCTCGTTGCAGCCGGCCGGTTGGGCGCTCCGGGCCCCAGCCCTGCCTCCTGGGCCGCAGGCACCGCGGCCCCGGGGCTGGGCGGCCCGCGCCACGCCGCCGCCGCCGGGGGCAGCGCGCCCCGGGCGGCGGGCTCCGGACTGGCGCCCGCCCTCGCCCTCACACTGCCGCCAGGTGAGCGCCTGCTCTGTCTATCCTACCCCGCATGCGATAATGCCAGCCTAACAGCTGCAGCTACAGCCCGTACAAGTTCCGCTCCCCTTCCAAGGGCACCTGCCGTACGCCTGGTAGTACACCACCCTTATCTGCCTAATACACCATCCACAGGCGCCCTCGGCACGCCCATCCACTGGGCCGCCTCCGCCGCCTCCCGCCGCCTGCTGTGCCTGGCGCTGCCGCTGGCGGGCGAGGCCGCCGCCTCCGCCGCCGCGCACGGCCTGCCGCCGTCCGCCATGTGGTCGGAGCCCTTCAAGGTGGAGCTGCCCGGCGGCCAGGACGCGCAGATCGCGCTGCCCGTGTACTGCCTCGGACCCGTGGGTCGGTCGGGAGGTGCCGGCGCCGCAGGCGCGGGTACGGCACCCGGCGGCGGTACGGCGGGTGGGAGTACGACAGCCGGCGGTGCGCTGGCGTCCATGGCGGCGCTGTCCAACCTGACGCCGCAGCAGCAGCGCGCGTACGAGCTGCACCGGGCGCAGGTGGTGGCGCGGCACTTCTTTGCGGCGCTGGCGGGGGAGGCGGGGCACGGGGGCGGGGAGGAGGAGGAGCAGCAGGGGCTGGCGGGTGGAGGCAGGTCGGGGTCTTCAGGACTGGGCGGCGGTGGCGGCGGCGGCGGCGCGGGCCCTGGCGTCATCCTGATGCCGTCAGAGGGCTCGGACGGCCTGCCGGCCACCGGGTCGCCACGTGTGGGCCAACAGCAGCAGCCGCAGCAGCAAGGGAAGGGGCAGCAAGGTGGTGGGGCTGCTACTGGGGCTGGCAGCAGCAAGGCGGGCGGGCTTGAGCCCAACGTGGTGCGGCTTGTGCGCACCACCGACATTGGCAACGTGGTGGGTAACGTTGCGGTTGGTGGGTCAGAACTGTACAGGGGTCAGTACTGCAGCGAGGTTTGCCGCAACACATGCACTTATATAAGGCGCTTGCTTGAGCTTGGAGACCCGGTACGGAAGAACAGGGCCAGTTCATCAACAACGCATTGCGTTGCCTCGGCCCAGCCGCCATGCCAAGGCGCCTACCAACTCGTGCTTCACCGTGCTCCGTCCGCTAACCCACCCATCCCCAACCTGGCTAACCACGCTCCCGCAGGAGTTCCTGGCCGTGCTGCTCAACGTGCGCGCCGTGCTGCGCGCCCCCGGCTGCCTGTGCCTGTCGCTGTGCTCGCTGGGCGGCCAGCCGCAGCACCTGCTGCAGAACGGCACGCCGCTGCCGCTGGCGTGGCGCCAGGCGTCGCCGCGCGCGCCCTGGGCCCGTCTGGAGCCCTACAGCGCGGTGGCGGTGGTGCGGTCGGTGCTGGGCGAGAGCTGGGGCGCGGCGCCGGAGCTGGAGCTGAGGGACGCCGAGCCGGGCAGCGACACGGGTGAGCGAGAGAGGGCGCAACGCGTGTGGGGTACATGTTTGTGACAATAGAAGCCAAAATGAAGGTCACATTAGTGTACTGCATGCATACGAATGTACAAACATGGTTACGTTGGTGTACTGCATGCATACGATGCACTGTGGTGTTGAATGCGCGAGTGCTTCCGCGTTCACCGCCTGCAGGCTCGCTGCTGCTGACCATGGACATGACGGCGGCGTCGGAGCAGGGGGTGCCAGGGGCGGGGGCGGGGCCCGGCCGCGGCGGGCTGGGCGCTGGCGGCAGTGGGCCGATGGGTGCGGGCGTGCTGGACGGGCGGCCGCAGCTGGCGGGGCTGATGCTGGTGGGGGCGCAGCGGAGGGAGGTCTTCGCGCAGGTGTCCTACGCATCCGACCTGGTGTTCGTGCCCCGCGGCCTGGTGTCGCTCCCGGGAGCCTCAGCCAACAGCGGCATGGGCGGCGCGCGCCTGGACACCCTGCTGCGCCTGGCGCTGTTGCCGCCGCCGATGCCGCCCAGCGCCGTCAGCGCCGCCGCCGCCGCTGGCGTGCCGACGCTGCCGCTGGGGACCTACGTACCGCCGGCGGCGCTGCTGCCGGCTGCGCCCGGCGGCGGCGCGGACGGCGGCGGCGGCGGTGCCTCTTCGTCCTCGACGCAGCACATGGTGGTGGAGGTGGGCTGTCTGGAGCTGTCGCTGGTGGACGGGCGGCCGGAGGAGGTGGCGGTGCTGACGCTGGACGGGCTGTTCGTGGAGCTGACGAGGGGGCGGTCGGCAGGTGGGAGGGGCAAGGGGGAATGCCGCGCCGTCGGCGGATAGGGAAAGGGGGCCGCCCCTTGGGCGGAGTTGTGTCTGTCCTCATCGCGGCGCTGGGGCACGGTCTGCTATTCTGCTTGGCTGCAGTAGCGTGTCCCTATCGCGTGTCCCCCGCCGTTTGGCTCTCGGTGCCTGCTCGAGGCACTTTCCTCACCTCTCCTCCCGCTCGTTTACCCTCGCCGACCCTCACCTGTCGTGTCCGCGCAGGCTCCGACTTTGTGCAGTTCCTGGTGCGGCTGCGCTCCGCCCAGCTGGACGACCAGGCCGCCGCCTCGCCCCACCCGGTGGTGCTGCGGCCGCTGGAGGCGGACAAGGGCGGGGGAGGCGGGGGGGACCCGCTGTTCGTGCTGTCGTACTGCTGCATGGTGAGACGCAGTGGCGGGGGCGTCGACGTCTGATGCAATGGAAAGAGCCGCCGCGCTCTCCCAACTAGCGCTGTTTGCTCTTAGCTTCCCCCATCGCCAACGGCCACATCGCACCAGGCACTGACTTGCTATGTCGGTCGTCCACGCCTGTAGTGGTTGACTGCTGGCTACGCCACACCACCACACCGTATCTGCCCCCAACCCACACACTAGTTCCCCCACCCCGCACGCAGCCCCGCCACGTGCGCCGCGGGATCGCCCTTGCAAAGCACAGGTGCACGTGTTCCTTGCACCTGCCTGTAGCCCTAACAGTCCGACCGCCCGCTCTGCGTTGACCCCCCACCCGCAGCCGGGTCACCTGCGCCATGGCCTGCACGTGCCCGCCATCGCCGCGCGCCTGCTGCCGCTGCGCCTGGCGCTGGCGGAGACGCTGCTGTGGCGCCTGTACGGCTTCGCCAACACTGTCAACGCGGCGGGCGGGGCGGCGGCGGGCGGGGGAGGCGCGGGGCAGGGCCGACAGGCCACCGGCCCGGGGGCGCGACAGGTGGGGCAACAGGCACTCTGGAGTCTCGACGCAGCACAGCGGGTATCCTGTACCAGCCTGTACTGATGGTTGACAAACAAGCGTTGAACCACCGTGACATGGACACTTGCCGAACCCTCGTGCTCCCCTGCCCTCCCTCCCAGTCCTCCGGCGCCTCGTCCTCCTCCTCGGACGTGCTGCTGTACATCGACCTGATGGCGGTGGAGGCGCTGGCCTGCCGCCTGTCCTTCCGGTCGGACCCAGCAGCCAGGCCGCGCTGGGCGACGCACGGCGCGCTGGCGCTGGGGCTGGACCTGGCGCAGCTGGACAACCTGCAGCTGGACCTGCCGGGTGGGTGTGGGTTAAGGGCTGGTGTCTATTAGCGCTGGGGCTGGACCTGCCTGGTAGGTGGCGGGTTAAGGGCTGGTGTGTGCTAGCGCTGGGGCTGGACCTGGCGCGTGGGTGTGGGTTAGCGGTGGGGCTGGACCTGGCGCAACTAAACAACCTGCAGCTGGACCTGCTGGGTGGCTGTGGGTTAGGGCCGTGCACGGTATCCTTCTTTCTCGTTGCCTGATCGTCTGGCCGTCATGCATACCCTCTGACCCAATCTAGCCCACTCTTGACCCTTTGCTTAACCCACCCATCGCACCTCAGGCATCGAGTTCGAGCGCGCGAGCATGTCGCGGTCGATGCTGATGCAGCAAATCCTTACGCGTCTGCAGGTGGGCGGGGCCGGGGCCGGATGCGTGGACCGTAGCTGTAAGGCCAGCCCGTACTCACGCTGCCTTGCCTCGCCACCAGCCCTGTGAGGCGCATATCCACCTTGTGGCGTGTGCCTGATCGCCGCCCTGACGTGACGGCCACCAAGTCGCATTTGCACACGAAACAAATACAGCCTGGCCTAGCAGCCCTCTTCTACCCACCTTACCTTTGGACTACATCCTCCTTACGCGGTGATCTCGCCACAATCTGTAACCACCCAGGAGCGCGTCTTCGGCATTGCGCTGGCGGTGATCCGCAACTTCGGCGTGGTGGGCGGCATCTCCAAGCTGGTGCAGGCGGCGGGCAACGTGGCGGGCAGCGCGCTGGGGGCGGGCGGGGCGGCGGCGGCGGCGGGCGCGGGCTCGGGCCGTGCGGCGGCCGACGGCGGGACGGACTTGGGCGAGGGCACCGCAACCAAGGCGCCGGTGAGTAACGACCACGCAGGGGTATAAGCACTGGTAAGCCCTGCCTAGGCTTTGGGCTCCTGCTGGTGCCGGGCGAGTGGCATGCGTGACCCCGACCCTGACCCTGGCTGCCCCTGACCTGCGTTCACCCCCTTAACCGCTGACGCGCTGGATTGCTGTTGTCCACCTTGTCATCGATCAGTCGACCTACAGACCTGGTGTGTCTTCTAGCCTGCATAGCAGTAAACAATGCTCCCCTCCTCCGCCCCCAGGTCCGCAGCCTGGGCGGCGGCGTCGTGGAGGGCGGCAAGGCCTTCGCCAAGGGGCTCATGTCCGGCGCCCTGGGCATCGTCACCAAGCCCTTGGAGGGGGGCGCGGAGGGCGGCCTGGGCGGCTTCCTAGGCGGAGTGGCCAAGGTGGGGCCTGGGAGACCAGGGACCCTCTGGGGGGCCAGGCGGCTCCTCCAAAGCTCGCACTGCCCTGCCAGCAGCTGCCTACTTCCCACACAGGTTCCACCCAAGCCACATCCGCCTCGTCCCTTCCTCCTCCCCATGACCTTGCCGCTCTTAGGTTTCCACAAAACCCCTGTTTCTCCTCCTGTTCCCAGGGCATCACCGGGGTGGCCGTGAAGCCCGTCAGCGGCGTGGTGCTGGCGGTGAGCAAGGTGGCGCAGGGCGTGGAGGCCACGGGCAGGCAGCTGGGGCCGCGGCGGGAGGCGGGGCCCAGCGGCAGGAGGCGGCTGCAGCGCGCCTTCACAAGTGGGTGGCCGGGCTGAGAGCCGGAAGGGCGGTAACCGCAGAGCGGCAAAGGGACGAACGGAAGGGGGGGCGGACGCGTGGGGAGCACGTGGCGCTTGCGGCATCGGGGCCCTCAAGTGTGCCCCCAGCTTTCTGCGCTCGTGGTGCTCGGCGTTTGCGTAGCGTTCAGGACAGCGGTTGGTGTGCGTCCCTCTTTTTCCGGTGGGCTCGTCCTCTAAGCTTGCGCCCCTGCTTGGCCTCTGCTTGGCCTACCGCTGCGTGTCCCCCTCGCACCTCGTCCCCAAGCATGCAGCTGCGTCCTGGGCCCCTGCTCGCGGCTTCGCCGCCTACTCTGCACCCATGCCCGTGCACCTACCCTACACGTACACCTACCCCTTCCCCCACTCTCCATTGTATTTTGGTCGGGACAGGGCGAAACCCAGAATTCTGCCACCTTCTTTCATTGATCAAGTGCTCTCCATCGCACATCCCCACGCCCGCCCCGACAGGCGACCGCATCCTGCGCCCCTTCTCGCTGCACCCCGCGCTGGGCCAGGCCCTGCTGCACTCGGTGGCCGCGTGGACCGCGCCCTCCGCGCCCGGGACCCTGGCCGGCGGCCCGCCGGGTGCCCTGGGGTCGGGGCCCTCCGGCTCCGGCCCCAGCGCGCTGCTGAGCTCGCTGGGGCTGGCGCTGCCGGGCGTGGGGGCGGCGGGGCGCGGCGCTGCCGGGCGGCTGGACCTGCGGCGCGACCGCTACGAGGAGCACTGGGCGCTGCCGGGGGCCGTGGTGCTGCTGCTCACGGACAGGAGGGCCATGGCGCTGCAGGCGCCGGGTGAGGAGGGGGGATGCGAGAGGGGAGGCGGGCGGGCCGTGCGTGGGCCGGAGTGCCATTGGGGGTTGTGCGTGGCGTGCAGCGACGACAGGCGTGTACCTTCGCCTCTCTGTTTGACCTAAGGACAGTTGGGTGGAGGCAGGGCGAGCGCTTTGATGCACGCGTTGCGTGGGAAGCTTTGGCGGGCGAGGCGCACGGCCCGGCCCACCAGCCCGCCTTTCCTTACGGCCCCAGCCCATACCCTTCACCTTTACATACTCTGCCCATCCCTGACCTCTGGGGCCCCTCATCCGCCCCTCCCCACGCAGCCTTCGTGGCCCTGCAGTCCGAGGTGCTGTCGGGCCAGGTGACGCACGTGACGGAGGTGCCGGTGGGCGACGTGGTGCTGCTGTGGCAGCTGCCCTGGCAGGACATGCTGGCGGCGGAGCTGGCGTGGCACAAGCAGCAGGCGCAGCAGGGGCAGCAGGCGCAGGGGCAGGGGCAGCTGGCGCGCGGGAGCCGCGCAGGAGCGGATGCTGCTGGTGGGCAGACGGCGGCGGCGGCAGCGGCGCCCCAGTCGGGTCCGGTGCCCGCCGACGGGCTTTACATCCATCGCAAGTACCGTGGCGACGACGACGCGCTGATGTACGACATCCGGTGCAGGTACGACACGAGGGGCCCACGCTTTGGCTTCAAGATAGGCATCTGCCTTGTTAGCCCCCTGCCCTTGGCTCGCTGTGTAGCATCTTTGAGGTGCCACATATCCTAACCCACGCGCTAAAAGCACAAAAAGTGACAACCCTGTTCTCCCTCCCGACCTTCTTCTCCCTTTTCCTTTCTCCCCGCTTGCAGCCCCGGCACCAGCCAGGCCGCCGAGGTGCTGTCGCGGCTGCAGGAGGTGCGCTACCGCTGCCACCTGCTGCCGCAGCAGCAGGAGCGCGGCTGGCGCGACCAGGGCCCGCTGCTGGTTGCGCCCGAGGCGGGGCAGGCCATGCCCGACACCATGATCAGCACAGAGTTCAGGTGTGTGTGGATCGGCGGCGGCGGCGGCGGCATGGGCGGCCAGCGGCTGGGCCGGTCCTCCGCCGCCTCCTTCTGGCGACCCGTGGGTCCTCCTGGCTACGTGGCGCTGGGCGACGTGTGCGTGTCGGGCCGCGACCCGCCGCCGCGGCCCGTGCGCATGTACAAGGACGCGCCGGCGCTGGCGGCGGCGGCGGTGAACGCCAGCGGCAGCGGCGACGCGCCCGCCAGCGAGGGGCCGCGGCTGCTGCCGCCGACGGGCTACGCTCTGGTGTTCCGCTGCTCCGCCAGCCCGCCGCTGACGCTGTGGCGGCCGCTGCCGCCGCGGGGGTACGTGGACGTGGGCTGCGTGGCGTGGCCGGCCATCGAGGAGCCGCCGCTGGGGCTGGTGCGCTGCCTGCGGAGCGACCTGGCGGCGCCAGGGCGGGTGTACGACAGCGCGGTGTGGGCGGGCGCCAGCAGCGACAACCCCTACTGGCGGGCGAGCGTGTGGCCGGTGGACCACCCGGCGGGCACCTTCGTGGCGGTCAAGGGGGAGGGCAGGCCGGGGGCGAGCGCGGTGAGGGAGCCGGTGTATTAGGATGTGGTGGGAGGGCGAGGGGTGCGGAGTGGTAGCTGGGGTAGGCGAGAGCTGAAATTCAAGGCTGGGGCTGCTGCTTCGTCAGCTGGAGGTGGGTGTGTTGCAGAACGGGGTTAAACGGTGGGGTAAAGGGGATGTTGCAGAGTCACCTACACTATGTTGCTGCTTTTTGGGCCTCCGCTGCGTGGTGGCGGTTGTTTCACGCTGTTCTCCAGTGCTTGCGCTTGGCAGCAGGGGTTGCCGCAGCTGAGAGGCGATATGTTGCAGCCCTGAATCACTGTCCTCAGCGTTGCCAGGTCTGGGGTGTCGATGGCCCCATTTCGGTGTCTGGCGCACGGAGCTTACGTGTTGCATGAGCTGTAGTACTGTGCATCTTCTGTTTTAGTTGCCTGATTTGACTTGCTGACCCCCATGCGTTGCGGTAGTCAAGCGGTGGAAAGGCCAACGAGGCCCGCCTACGCCTGTGTGCCATGAGGACATGGGAGCTCCCTCGAACGGGAGACGGGCATTGGCACAGGACAGGCTCCCGGCTCCGTCCCGCAGCTGTATGCTTGCGAAAGGTCAATTTCTAGTATGCATGCACCTTTATGACGTACCCGTTGTAAAGAAGTCGTATAGATGTGACCGGCGGTTCCTTTGGCTGCGGGAGTTGTGTTCATTGTCGCAGTTGGTCGTCCAGCAGTGGGCCAGTCTAACCGGAGTGGGAAGTGGGACCCATGAGGACCCCTACAGTGTAGGCGTACAAGGATCATGCAGCTGCAGTGCATCTCATATGCATAGCGTACGCCTTGGCGCACCAGTTGTAAGAGAGTGTTGATCGTTATTAAATCTTCTTGTTCCCCAGCTTTCCGTGCCGTTATCGCACGCAGTGGGTCCAGGTCCGGCTCACGCGCACGGAAGTTAATTGACTCGAGGTGATCTCGCTGCCGGCCAGTGCCGCCGTATGCCGCACCTCTCCGCAGCCCTCCTCCAACATGGGGCGAGGAAGCCCGTGTAGTAGGGGACTCCCCTGCAGGGGGTCTCCCCTGACACGCGGCCTCCAGGGAGGACACTGCAAACCCAAATCACATTGGTTGATGGGGCCATAAATTATAAGCTCATCCGGGCGGCGTGGATAGGCCAGCCTGGGTAGTACACCCTACCTCCGTCCCAGTCCGAGGCTGGGCGCACGAAGCCTTACTGTTCCTCTCGCTGGCCTAGGGCATGTCTGGCGCGCCTCAAGCCGGCAACCCTCACCCTCCGGACCACCGTTGTGCGGTCGACCTTGGCGGCATTGAGGCGAGCCTTACGTAGTCACTGGGGACTACTACAGCCCGGCAGCCCACACCCTTGGGCCCTACGGCTCGTATGGGAAGTTACACCTGCCACGTGTAACGACTGAACTGAACTGCACTGAACCACACTTCAGGCCGCACACCATTATAACCTCGGAGTGTTGAAGAGCGTCCACCTCGATTCCGCAAGCCCCAATAGTAACAGGGGCGCAGCGTTCTCATGCCTCGGCTGAGCAGCTCTGCACGAGCACGTGCGCGTCACCAAGTGGCCACGCTCGCTCCGCCGTACTGTAGGCTGCCAGGCACGGCGCCAGGGCCCAGTGGCCAGCTGGCCACGGTATCCCGCACTTTACCCGCCGGACGGCGGACATGAGAGAGGCTCCCCTTCGCTTCTCACCTCTCATGCGCTTTGCAGGGCAGACGTGGTGCCGAGCACACAGCTTCCGGGACCGACGCACGGTGCGTCGTACAATGCCATTGCAGTACACGCAACAACAGCCCTGGAGCACACACCGATGCCGCTTAGTAACCCTATTAATGTTGGGAAGCTTTTACGATGCGCGATGCCGCGCTGCGGCTGGCTGCCCGCGCGGCAGGCCTGTCGCCGCGAGGGGTGCTCAACACGATATGCGCAGCGATCGCGCGACCAGCTCAACATGGGCAAATACTTATTAACAATAACACCAATATGAATGGCATGAACTCGTATGACGAGCACCCGTTCCGTAGCCTGGCATCAGCGGCAACGGAGCACCCTGCCTCGCCTTCGCCCAGGCCGTCTCTTCTCTCAGCTGCCTCGTGGGACCGCTGCCCCCTGGCGCCCCCGCACCCGCAAACCCGGGAGCACGAGGGGACCACCTGGACTGATGAGTACAGGTGAGTACCGCTTTGTTTCTCTGCCGTGTCTGCAGGGACACCGGCGCGCAGGAGTGTCACCCCGCCCCTGTGTGAGAGGCCGGTATCACACATCCACCAGTGTGGGCATGCGGTTATGCACGCTCGGCAGTACCGGACTGCAATGGAATCGCACTGCCTCTCTGCTGGTCCTGATGTCCCGGCTACAACCATAATCCTCCTGGCCAGTGGGCGCATCCGCAACCTTGACCATTACACAAGTAAGGAAGTTGGCCCTCCCCCCCAGCTGGATGGAGTCGTGCGGCGAGCCCCCGCTGCTGCCCCACCTGCGGGCGGAGGACGCCCACGCGCGGCGGGCGCTGGCGGCGGCGGGCGCCGAGGGCGTCAAGTTGCAGCTGCTGGCCAGCATGCGGGAGCTGCTGGGGGAGGGGGAGGGGGGGCGGGCGGCCGGGGGAGGCACGGGAGCAGAGGGAGCAGGGCAAGCAGGACGAGCACATGTGGCAGAGGGGCAGGCACTGCCGTCTGCTCCGCCCCCCGAGCGCCTGGGGCCCTACCTGTACGACGTGGTCTCTGGGCCGGACGGAGGCCTGGTGTCGTACGTCCGGTGCAGGGCGCCACCACGGCACACAGCAGCGGTAGCAACATCACCAACGCCGCCGTCTGCTGCCGCCGCCAGAGCAGCTGGCGCTGAGGGGAGCAGAGGGAATAGGCGCCAGCGGCCGGGAGCTAAGACACATGCAGCAGCAGCTGCTCCTGCTGCCCCTCCCCCTCCCCGCTGGGAGGCGGTGCTCGACAGGGACATGGTGGCGGCGGATGCGGCGGCGGCGGCGCAGCTCACAGGCTGGCAGCTAGGTGAGGAGGAGTGCGTCGTAACGGATGCGTAGTAGGGTGCGGTTCAGGGAAAGAGCGCGCGATAAGGTGAGGGCGGCGAGGCAAGGAGGCGACACCGCTGGCAGTGAGGGGTGTGTGTAAACCATTGCAAGGGCAGCGTGTGTTTGCCAACACCGTCTTGTCCTCTGCGCAATCCTCGCTGCGCCTCGTGCACGTTCCTTGCTAGGCCTCCCCGACTCAGGAAGACCACCTGTTGCTTTCCTCCCGCACCCCTACTTTTCCACTTTATCCCCCAGACGACAGCGTGGTGTCCATGAAGCTGTGCCCCCGCCACCGCCTGCTGGCCTACCTGCTGCGCCCGCTGGCCGGCCCGGGCGGCGCACCCCCGCAGCCGGACACCTACGTGGCGCTGGTGCGGGACACGGCCACAGGTGTGGAGGGGCGCGTACGACACAACGTTCTACGACACGCACGTGTGTGGTGCACTTGCTTGGCGGTGGGGCACGCACATGCCGCTGGTGCGGGACACAGCGCCGTGCTGGGCGCGTAAGAGGCCCAGGTCCGTGATGCAGACCTGGTGCTGCTGCCATGCCTCTCTGTGGCCGTGCTGGGATGCACTTGTTTGACATGTGTGGTCGCTGCCATTGTGCCCGACCCCCTTCGGTGCATCAAGGCCGTCGACTGCTGCCAAGTGGCGTGCTTCCCTCCTGTCCTGCTGCCGTGCTGGTGTGCACCTGCCACAACGGCTTCCATGTGGTCACTGCCCTCTTGCCGAACCTCCTCCTGTCCCCCCAGGCCGTCTGCTGCTGCCGGGCGGCGTGCTGCGCGGCGTGTGCGGCGTGGAGCTGGCGGCGGACGGCCGACACATGGCGGCCACACACCCCGACGCGCACGGACGGCCGTGCAAGGTGCGGGGGAGTGCTTTATCAGAGGGCCTGGCTACTGGTAGGGCGCTGCCGCCCCTCGCACCTGTCTGCAGGCAAGTGCTGTTTTGTCCCCTTCCGTTGACCCTCTCCGCAGGCGGTGCTGTACGACCTGACCTGCTCGTCCCGCCCCGTGGTGCTGCTGGAAGAGGCCGACCCGCGGTTCTTCCTGTCGCTGGGCCGCACCAAGGACTGGCGCTTCCTGCTGCTGTCGTCCAACTCCAAGACATCGTCAGAGGTACGGGGGCGTACGGCAGCGCTACAGCCCTGCAGCCGAGCTGCCGGCATCAACCCTGCAACACGCTGTGGTGCCCACGTTGCCGGACTATCAGCATGTGGCCTGGAGACATCTGCCATTGCTCACGTCTACCTTCCCACCACAACTGTTGCCGTGCATCCCCATTCCTCGTGCTGATGTGGCCTGTTCCCTTCCTTCACGCGGTCGCTCCACTGCGCCATCGGAGGAGGAGTTGCGAGCGAAGCTGCCCATCCAGCTCCCGGCGCTCCTCCCGAACAACATACCCCAACACCACATCCCCACCCCACCGCCACCCGCCGCCAGGTGCACCTGCTGGACGCGCAGTCCCCCGCCTCCTCCCCGCCGCTGCTGGTGCAGCGCCGCCGCCCAGGCCTGGAGTACTTTGTGGAGCACTGGGCGCCGCCCGGCGGTGGTGGTGCGGGCGGTGGCGACCCTGCCCCTGGCGAGGAGCCAGCTGCCAGCGCCAGGGCCGGCATTAGCAATCGGTCAACAGGGTCCGAGGGTGCTGCCGCGGGCAGGAGCCCTCCCAACACACCAGGAGCAGCGGCTGCAGCAGCATTACCATCAGCAGCTGCTGACGCTGTGGGTTCGGGTGCCAGTCCCGGCCCTAGCTACCTCATCATCCTGACCAACATGGGGGCTGCCCCGGACACTACGTGTATCAGCAGCGGTGTGCCAGAGGTGTTGATGGAAGGGGGCAGTAGCGGATCGCAAGGCGCCGACGGGGACGTCCTCGTCGATAAGGGAGGGGCTGGAGGTGGAGGTGTGGTGGGGTGCGGCCCCGAGGCGGCTGGCCGCGCGCACCGCGGGGAGCTGACTGTGGCGGTGGCCCCCCTGTCCGCCCCCCTGTCCGCCCCCCTGTCCGCCCCCGGCATGGAGGCGTGGCGCTGCCTGCTGCCGCCGCGGCCTGGGGTGGCGCTGGCGGACATGGACCTGTTCAGGTGGGGCCGCCGGCGCCGCATGGGAATGATCGTTGCGGCGATCATCTGCAAAGAGCGGGAGGCTAGGCCGGTGCGAGGTTAAGGAGGTACGGCTGCCTTGCAAGCAAGTGCTGCAACAGCAAGACCCTCTCGGTTTGCTGCTGTAGTAAACTTGGTGTCTGCCATCGTCGCCCGCCCCCTTTAGGCAGCACCTTGTGCTGTACGAGCGGCGCGACGGGCTGCCGGCTGTCAGCGTGCTGCCGCTGGAGCGGGGATGGGTGGAGGCGGTGGCGGGCGGAGGCGGAGCCGGTGGAGAGGTGCCAGCGGTCTTGCCGCAGCAGGTTGGTGGGTCTCCCAAATTGCATGCTTCTGCATCCACGCAACTGCGTCTTGCAGCCCCTGCCGCATCTTGGCGATGAAGGGATGCACCTGGCTGTATCTCAAGGCCGCTGGCCTACCGATATGCCGCCTTGTCATTGCTGCATGTCCCATAAATCCATCGCAGCGTCTTCACTCGTAATATTCACTCCTGCTACACTTCCGTGAGCCCCTGACCAACCTCCGTCCCCAACCTGCCCTTCATCCGCCCCTCGCGCCCACCTCTCTTCCCCCGCAGGTACCCCTGCCCCCCTGGGCGCTGCACGTGGCCCCCGGCATCAACGCCGACCCCGACTCGCCCACCCTGCGCCTGGCAGCGTGCGGCCCCACGCACCCCACCGCCGCCTTCGACTGCCACCTGCCCGACCAGCTGCCTGTGCCCGCGCCCACGCGCGGCAACGCAGCACCAGCACCAGAAGCCGCAACCACCGATCACCTAACCCACAACGATTGCCTTCACCAAGACACCGCAGCCCGGGACCAGCAATTGGGAAAGCAGTCCGGCCGGGCGCCTGCAGGTCGTGGCCGCGCCAACCTGGCAGTGCATGGGCATGGGCATGGGAAGGAGGCGGCAGCGGAGGCAGGGGCGCTGCGGCTGGAGCTGCTGGCGCAGGAGCAGCCGTCCCCGGCGGCGCGGGCGCTGCTGCGCCGCTGTGTTCTGCTGCGCGGGTGGGTGCCGTCGGCCGGCTGCGAGAGGGTGCCGATGACGCTGCTGCTGCCGCCGGGGGCGCAGCTGCCTGCTGGGGCTGTGTCAGAAGCCGGACGCAGCAGCAGCGATGCCAGCGCAGCAACGGCAGTGGCGGGGGCAGCGGAGGAGCCCCAAAGGGTCCTCTGGCAGGTCTTGAAGGCAGCGGAGGCAGGTGACAGCGGGGGTAGCAGCGGGCCTGGTGGGTCTTCGGTGATGGAGCAGCAGCAGCAGCAGCGGCAAGGTGCAGGCCAGCCACTGCCCGTGCTGCTGTACGTGTACGGCGCGTACGGCATGCCGCTGGACCTGGAGTACGACGTGGCGGCGCTGGCCATGGCGGCGCGCGGCTGGGCGGTGGCACGTGTGCATGTGCGCGGAGGTGCGAAAAGCAACACAGCGAGAATGAACGGAATGCACTGTTGAATGTCCTTCTCACGACCCCGTATGTGCACTTGCTACCGTTGGACACATCCCAGGCCGCATTTGGTGGACGGGCGCTCCTGACGTTCCCTTCCATCCACTCTGCGCCCACGCACGCCAGGCGGTGAGCTCGGCCGCCGATGGCACGCCGCCGGCTGCCGCGCCGCCAAGCCGCGGAGCGCCGCCGACCTGGTTGCGGCGGCGGAGGCACTGGTGGCAGCGGGCGTGACGGCGCCGGGGCGGCTGGCGGCGCACGCCATCAGCGCAGGTGCGTGGGGGTCTGGGCAGCGCCGCCCAGTCTAGGTGCACTGAGCGCCTGCATGAACACGTCGCCGCCACGTTTGTTTTGACGGTTTGCACAGCGCCACCGTTTGGCTCGACACACTACGTAGACGCGTTCGCGTCGCATACTGCAAAGCGCACCACAATTCCTTCACGCCCCGTGCCAAGTCCCCGTACCGTCCCGCATTCCACCAGCGCCTTTGAGCACGCACATACTGCCTCCGTTTACCCTGCTGCCAGCATTCGTTACCCCACGCTGCACCCGCACCCTCCACCCCACGTGCCACCCCAAGTACTAATCTCTGCCAGCTGCAATTCTACAAGCTGTGCTGGCACTCTGCCGCTGTGCGGCCACTCAACAACGTCGGCAAGACCAAGTTCCGCTCTGGTACCCTTCGGCTTCGTTTTTGACTGGTGTAAACTCTTCTCGAACCCCGCCCGTTCCAGGCATCTATTCACCATAACGCGCTGCTCACCCCACCGTGCGCCCCCCGCCCCCCCCCCCCCACACCCCACCCCACCCCACCACCCAGGCGGCCTGGCTCTGGGCGGTGCGCTGGCGGCGCGGCCCGGGCTGTTCGGCGCCGCCGTGCTGCGCTGCGCCTTCCTGGACCTGCTGGCGCCAACCACCTCAACGACCTCAACCGCCGTCCCAACCGCCGACCAGCGGGTCGTGCAGCCTCCTGCAGGGAGCTCTCCCCTGGCGGCGCACGAGGTGGACGAGTGGGGCGACCCGGCCGACCCGCAGCAGTGGGAGGCGCTGCGGGCCGCCTGCCCCTACGCCAACCTGCAGCGCGCTGGGCCGGAGGGGCAGGCGGGGCAGGCGGGGCAGGCGGGGCAGGCGGGGCAGGCGGGGGCTGGGCCATGGCGCACGGCGGTGCTGGCGAGCTGTGCCACGCAGGTGCGTGTACTGGGTTGGAGAAAGATGGAGGCGATGTGTATGCTGGTATGTCGCAGCGTGGGCGTCTGGGCGTTGCAGAAGGTTGGGAGCCTGCACAGGGCGGCCGGCAGCCGTCACAACCCGTGAACGTGTGGAATGGTGATACCTCGACATGCTAGAGGGCCAGGCGCATTTGTGAGCCGTATCGCCTGACGTGGCCGACCCAACGGCGCTGAATTGCCACCTGGCTGCTTCTAGCCCACTGCCAGCCGCTTATGCACCTGGTGACTCGCCGCATTGCACTAAACACACCCAACTCCTCCCCCCACCCAACACACCCGCAGGACGCACGGGTGCCCGCCTGGACGCCGCTCAAGTGGGTGTCACGGCTGCGGGCGCGGCTGGCGGAGCAGGAGGGCCGCACCCTGCAGCCCCAGGAGCCCGGGTCAGGGAGCAGCGGGGGAGTAGGGCAGCGGCAGGGCCAGGGTCGAGGCGGCGGCTGGGTCGGGTCGGTTTGGGGGTCCTTGTGGGGCAGTGGGCGTCCTGAACATGGCTCCGGCTCAGGGCAAGGGGACCCTAGTGGGCGTGTCGGAGCAGTGGGGGTTGGAACCGGGGCTTCAGGTGTGGGCGTGAAGGTGGGAGCAGGTGCAGGTGCGGGCGGGGTTGGGAAGGGAAGTGTTGGGTTTGGTGGTACAGGCGTGGCGGGCCCGTTGCTGCGGCTGCATGAGGACGGCGGGGGCCACGTGCGGGCGGCGGGGGAGGCGCAGGCGGAGGAGGTGGTGGAGGAGCTGGCGTTCCTGGTGGTGGCGGTGGAGGGGGAGGGGCGGGGGCAGGAGGAGAAGGCGGGGCGAAGGGGTAAGGGGTAGCAAATGAGCAGGGTTCACGGGGTGGACAGCGGAGGGGAAGCGTGCGGGGGGTGTGACAATGGGAAGCAAGCTACGAGCATTTGCACGTTGAGGATTGTAGGTGTTGCACCCTTTTATGCTGTCTTCTATTTGGCCCGTGCTGATTACCGGGATACCAATAGACGGAATGCAAGGCAGAGGAGTGAGGGATGATGTCAGGATCCCTTCTGCGAGCCTGCCAGGTTTGACAGGGGAGATCCCCTTCGCACGCCTGTATGTTGCTAGCAGGAACGCCTTTGCCGACAGGAGAGAAGCACATTATGCCCACGGGAATGAGTTCATGTGCGCGTAAAGCCTACAGGCAGACGCGAGCTGGTGGAGCACCACGATCGGGATGAACATAACCGATGGTAGTACTGGTGGCCGCCCCCCTTTCGCATTGCTATTTGATTTGCTTTCTGTGAGCCTTTCACGTGCAAACCCTGTTGTCCAACAACCCAATCCGCTCAGTAGGGCCTCTGCATCGTCCGCTGTTTGTTGCTCCCACGTCTTTGGGGACAGGCCCGTAGTGTTGCTCAAGCGCCACATATTGAGATTCATTAGGAGTATGAGCTATGGCTGCCAATATTCTGGCGCGGACGGCGCGAGAGCGGAGAGGGCACAGCATGGAAGCCCCAGAAGCCTTCAAGGAGTGAACGCCCTCCTCACACCCCATTCTGCAACAAGCGACTCAGCATGCATGGCTTCTATCAGTCGGGATCAGCCAGCTGACAGCACAGCGCAGAGGCCCCAACCTCCTTCTGCATTTCCAGGTGCGCAGCACCGCACCCTGGGCAGCGCCTCTAATTTTCATCCTATATCACGCTCAATTGGTGAAGGCGCTGCAACACAAGCGCCGTCTGCTCCTGGGCCAGAGCGCCTTGTGACCTCGGCATTCCCGGCAACGCTTAACAGGGCGCATCCAGAAACAAATCCATATTATAGCAATAGAAGCACTCTTTTAGATGCGATGGCTGAAGGAGGCCTCTCGACCTGCAACCCCCCGCTCGCCCCAGGCCAAGGACAGGCAGCGCGGGCCTGCCCACACACGTCGCTGGGCGACCCACAAGAGGCCACCACCGCATGCCCCCAGGCCTCGCCCGCGGCATCATATACATCCGTAGCCTCTCTTGATATCAACCCAACAGCTGCGCCCAGCCCGTGCACGGGGCAGCCGCCAGCGGCTGCAGCGACCCGCACCTCGCCACCCCATCCCTCTCCTCACAACCCGACACCATGCAGCTGCGGCGACACCCCCAGCTCCTCCCCTACGGCTCCTGTTGGCTGCATAAGCCCACAGCCTGCCATCATCGTCCTGTCTACACCCCAGCACCCCGCCCCCTCCTACGAGGACGCCCTGCACGCCCCGCCCTGCACTGACGCGCCCACCCCACACCGCGCCGCCGCTCCAGCACTCCATGGCGCGCAAGCCAGCACCAACGCCGTCGCAGGCATCCCCACAGAGCGGCAAGACGAGAAAGGCCCCCAGGCCTCCCATGCGGCTGCCATGGCTGGTGCTGCTGGTGCTGCTGGTGCTGCTGGCGCTGCTGCTGGCGCTGATGAGGACGAGGATGACGACGAGGCTGACTGCACCTCCCTGGACTCGGCCTACCTGTCCCCCGCCTCCGCCTCGGACGACTCCACCGCCGGCTCCGAGCCCCTCACGCCCACCACCCCCCGCCCGGCGCCCAGCGTGCCGCTGCTGCCGCCCTGCGACGACCCGCACCGCAAGACGCTCGTGCTGGTGAGACCTGGCGCCCTGTCCTGGGTGTGCGCGCTCCCCGGTGCAGCGCCGCACCTGCTACTCCTGGAGGGCGGGGGACTGTCCGCTCTGCGGGCGCAAGGCGCCTCACTCTCTTGCTTGCGCGCCCGCCGCACGAGGCCCTTTGCTGCAGCTTGCGCCCCTGTTCTTCCGCTCATGCACACACCTTCCCCGTATCCTTGCCCACCTGACCTGCACCTATAAGGTATGATCCACAACCTCCTGCTCAACAACCGACCCACAAGACGGCATCTCAGAACTTCACCTTGAATTGCCTCCCTGCACCCTGTTGACCCCCCTCCTCTCCCCGTCTCCCCCAGGACCTTGACGGCACGCTGATCGCCTCGGAGGACGAGCCGCATGCCCCCGTGCCGTTCGACTACTGCGTGGACGAGGAGCGCTTCGTGTGGCTGCGCCCGGGGCTGCGCCGCTTCCTGGCGCAGGTGCGGCCGCTGTTCGAGGTGGTGCTGTTCACGGCGGCGGGAGAGAGCTGGGCGACGTGCGCGCTGCAGCGCATCGACCCCACCGCCAGCATCTTCGACAGCAGGTGCGCGACGGTGCGCCGGGAAGGCACCGGGGAGGTGTTGGGGCAGGGCCATTGCGGCAGTGTTGCATTGGTAAGTCTATTTGTTGCAGGAGCTGCCTGGAGGGGCGATGCTGCTGTGTCCATGGGCATGGCCCGTGCACTGGGCAGTGACCCGCCTCTTTGGCCGCCCTAACGCACACTCACCCTCGGCTCCTCCTCCCCTCCCCTGCCGCCACCCCACCCCACCCGCAGGCTGTACCGCGACCACACCGTGTCCCACGACGACTGGCCGTGGGTGAAGGACCTGTCGCGCCTGGGCCGCGACCTGGCCCGCACCGTCATCGTGGACGACAACCCGCTCATGTTCATGTACCAGCCCGACAACGCGCTGCACGTGGCGGCATACGACCCGCAGGTGGGTGAGGCTGGGGAGGGGTGGGGGGCGCCAAGTGATGCAGGATGGGGGGCGGTCGGCCGTACGGCACGTGGTAGGCCGGGGCGGATGGCACCGGCTTTACTGCCTTGGTTCTGAGTAACCTTGTACGTGTATGGGCCTCGGTGGTGTGCCTTATCGTAGTCGTAGTCTCCCTACTAACAGCCCTTCTGTGTAGTGTGACGCATAGGGAGCATGCCTCACTTGCGTTCAGAGTCCAGGCAAAGTCTTGCATCGGCACGTCTCCCCTGCCCCACCCCCTCCCTAACCCTTCCCCTCCCCCAACCGCAGCTGACGGCACACAACGACGACGTTCTGGAGCAGGTGCTGGACATCCTGATGCACAAGGTGGGTGGGCTCCGCATGCGGGCTGCAGATCCCTTGAAAGCTGAGGCGTCAGTTTATGGTTTGACTGCCCTGAGTAGCGCCTGCGCTTAAAATCCCAGTTGCTTGCAAAGGTTCCTGCCTGCCGAGCGTACCAAGCGTGTATGTTGACGTCCTACGGCCATCCTGCTGTGAGTTAAGTGACCTGCAAATGCAGAGTCAAGTCCCACACGCCGCGACACTCTCCATGCCACACCCCTGTTGGCAGAGCGAACAGCATTTGACCGAATTCGTGTATGCCCCATTATGTTACGCAGATCCTGCCCGCCGACGACGTGCGCGAGGTGCTGCGCGACCTCAAGGACCCCGTGCAGCCCTCCTGCCTGGCGGCGCGCAGGCAGATGCACTGCGGCGGAGGCGGCGGCGGCGGCGGGGGTACCGTTGCCGGCCTGGGCCTGGGCCCGCTGTGCGGCACATCCTCCACCTCAGCTGCCTCCTCCCTGACCTCCTCCGCCTCCAGCTCAACGGTATCCACAGTGTCAGGAGCGGCGAAGGCGGGGTCCCCGGCCGGCACCAGCGGCACCGTGGTGGCGGTGGCGGCGTGCAGTACGGCGGCGGCGGCGTGGGGCGGCGGCTGGGGCCCTGTCCACCAGCCCCACGGCCGTGCGGGTCGCCGGAGCTTGACGGGCGAGGGAATGGGCTTGCCGCGGCGGGAGGGCGGCGGGAAGGGAGCCCACGGGCGCGGGAGGCGCAGGGGCCCGCCAAGCATGGCCCCGGGTGAGCTACAGCAGCAGCTGCAGCAGCAGCCGCAACAGCAGGTGTGGGCCGCGCATGGCAGGGCGGGTGTCACTGCTGCCGCTGTGGGGGGCCAGGGGCACAGCCCATGGCGATGGGGCGCACAGCAGCTGCCCCTGGAGGTCCTGGTGCCTGGCATGGTGGTGCAGGGCGAACTGAGCGGCCAGCAGCAGCCGGGGCAGGGGCAGGCGGCCAAGGGGCGGCGGCGGCGGCGCGGCCGGGGCAAGCACGGGCCCCAGCAGCCCCAGAGCGGCGGCACCGCCCTGCCGCCGCCCGCCAACATGCACCCGCACCCGGACGACTCCGCGCAGGGACAGGGGCAGGGGCAGGGGCAGCCAACGTGGCAGCACAGCTCAGGGCCCAGGGCCCCGGGGTCTGCGCGGAACCACACCCGCCGCCAGGCCCACATGCAGCCGCAGGAGCAGCAGCAGCAGCCGCCCCAGGGCTCGGGCACGCAGAAGCCCAGCTACGCCGGAGTGGCCGCTGCGGGCGTCGCGCGGCCGGTCCCTCCAGGCTTCAGCCAGGCGTCCCGGGGCGGCCCGGCGCAGCAGCAGCAGCAGGGCTGCGCCCCCGGTGCCTCGCCGCTGCCGCAGGGCCCGCCCGCCGTAACGCAGCCCGCCAGGCCGCTGCCGGCTGCTGTGCAGCAGCAGGAGCAGCAGCCGCAGCTGCAGGCCAAGCTGAAGCAGATACGGGTGCAGCGTACGCACATGTCTGGTGACGAGCTCATGCGCAGGGTGGGTGGGTGACGCCCAGGGCCGCGGTGCACTCGACGGAGGACTCGTAGAGCTGGGCGGGGCGTGGCTGGTCGGGGTGGAAACAACTTGTCGGCCGGCAGGGGAGGGTACGGAGGGTAGCGGTAGGCCAAAGTGGTGGCAGCGGGCAACATGCTGCTCCCGTGATGGGGCAGCGGCAGCGGGGGCGGCCCAGCGGCGGTGGACAGCCGTGTGGTGGTTGGGCCGTATGTGGTGGTGCAGGGTGTCGTGGCAGCGGGCTGTGACCTTGAGACTGTCTAGCAGGGGGCAACAGACCGACAGCTGCGGCGAATGCAGGAGGTTATTGCTGTGACGGTGGTGGCTTGACGATAGGCAGGCGTGACCGGAGTGACCTAGGATGGTGAACCTCGAGAGCGTGCACTGTAGCTGCAGGGGATGTGGACGTAGGTTAGGCAGGTCCGTCGGCTGGTGCAGTACATGCTTGGATGCTGATACGTCAATAAGGGAATAATTAGGAGCGTATAGCCGAAGGCCAATGTGCAAGGGTAGGTGCCCAAGTGACGGACAGTGTTCTAGTAGGCAGGGTAGGAGTCATGGTACCGTATGAGCGACTCGCGAGCACGACCACACCTTCAGGCAAGCCCTATTTGGGGCCAGAGACACGAACTCGTACTTGGTTCGTCTTCCTCTCCAAGTCTTTTGCGCTAGGCATTTGCATTGATACGGCATATGAATTTAAGCCGTGACCTGATTGATGAAGTGCATACTAGGGTAGGGCTATGCGCGCAGTCTGCAGCATTGGGTGTGTGGCTGTGTGCGTGTGTGGTACCCTTCGCTTGGGATGCGGACAGGGACAGTTGCAGGCAAGGTATGGGTTAGGAGCTGGAGCACTGGTTAGGAGACCTCCTGGGACCGGTGTTATGCACACCTGAAGGCTGGATTCCGCAGTCTCGGACGAGGTCCTGGGGTTAAGGTTGTGCCCCTGTGACCGTTGGCATTTCCTTTAGCCTGGGTTTGTCAGAGTAGGCAGGTTGTCAGGGTGCAGGGCCACCCTAGGGGCAGTGCGGGAGAGCTCCATTCTAGAAAGCTGCATGACGTGAACTCGTGAAGCCACCTGGATGGCGGCAGCGCGTCATTGAGGGCAGGTGGCTGACAACGCAGCTATCTTTGGGGTAGCTGTGCGGTGCGCTTCTGTTATGCAGAAAACACAGAGGATGACGTGTATGGCTGACCTTCTCTGCCGCACTCCTGCATGTTGTAAGCAGATGTCGATGTTGCTGTATTCGAGCTGCCTCAGCATGCATGTCCTGTTGAGTGTATCTGAGTGTACTTCTCCAAACAGAACCACCTGGGAACTTGTCCCTAGTCACTGTTTCCATACCGTGGCGCTCCACCATCCCGCCTAGTCATTGTGTCCACATACCCGGTAGCTATCCTCCTTCATTCCAGTAGAACATGGCTGCAGCAGCCCAAACAACGAACCCCTCCCCTATGCCAACGCCGCAGCGCCGCCGCCGCAGCAGCATGTAACCAGCGTTTGGCCCCATGTGGCCCCAGGCCAAGGGCTTCCACGCACAACACTACAGAAAAGCGATGTCATGAGTTCAGGGAAGCAGCAGCTAACTAAGCTACAAACCTGCATGTGTGCACACCAGGCGCCCCGCCGTAGTCGACCTCATGCCACTAAAATGCTTTGTCAATGTGCCAGGACGCATCCTCATCACCGCCAGGCACCGCTGAAGGGTGCAGACTGGTCCCGCGGCGCACCCACACACAATACCTGAAACCACTGTGCCTATACGGCAAATTCTTCCCCCTCGCCTGTGAGATACACCAATCCTGCAACTAAGCGCACGTACAACCCCTGCACCCTACCTTCCCTTCGCAATCCCACAGCACAGAGGCCCGTTGTGGCTTGCACCACCAATCATTCAGCACAACAGTACTTCCGCACGCGTCATGAGCACCTCATGCGAGGATGTAAGCACAGTGTTCTTCAATCCCAGTCCGCCGCGAAGCCCCCGACCTTGAGCGACTGCTGCCCCGCGCTATCCGCCGCGTTGTCGTCCGCAGCGGTGGTCGCCGGCAGCGCATACGCGCCCAGGTCCTCCTCGCCGCTTGCCTCAACCCCTCGGTCATCGTCTCCCGCCGCCACACCCTCGTCCCCGTCACCGCCAGCCTCCTCCGCCTGGCCCTCCTCGTCCGCCGCCCCGTCCTGAACAGCCTCCTCCTGCTCGTACCCGTCCCCATACCCGTCCTCCTGGCCCTGCTCCTCCTCCCCATCAGCTCCGGCGGCCTCAGCCCCGTCATCATCTCCTCCCGCGGCGCTCCCCCGCGGCGAGCCTGCTGCATCCCCGTCACTGCCGTCCTCCTGCTCTCCAGCCTCCTCCTCTTGGCCCTGCTCCTCGTCTTGCTGGAACCCGTAATCCGCTGCCTCCTCCTCATCCCCGCCCGCCTGCTCCTCCTCCTCTTCCCCGTACGCAAGAGACGCCGACGCCCTCGCCTCCTCCTCGTCTTGCTGCTGCTCCTCCTCTTGCTCCTCCTCCTGACCGCCCGCGTCTCCGTCCCGCTCAAAACTCTCATCCCCATACCCATCCCCACCCTCCTCCTCCTCCTCCTCTGCTTGCCGGCTACCACTCGCCGACGCCCTCGCCCCCTCCTCCTCCTCCTCCTCCTCTGCCCTCGCTGACCGAGCATCCTCCTCCTGCTCGTCCCGCTCATACTGCTCATCAGCGTACTCGTCCCCGCTGCCTGCCGCCGCCTCCTCCCGCGCCTGCCGCTGCCGCTCCTGCTCCTCCTGCTCCCGCTGCCGCTGGTCGAACGAGAACGACCGACCCTGCGCGGAGCCGAACGGTGGCCGCTGGCTGGCGCTCTCCGGCCGGCTGCCGTACATGGAGCCCAGCGGGGAGCCCTTGCCGCTGCCGCTGCCCCCGTGGCTGCGTGGCGTGGTGTCCCCCAGGCCCTGCTGTGAGGGTGCCACGGCGGCGGTGCCCGGCCGCGAGCCGCCCGTTGACCGGGGGCTGTACGCGGGCGGCAGGTCGCGGCTCTGCGCCTCCTCGTAGTAGCGCTGCAGCGAGGCTTGGCTGCCGCCAGTGGGCAGACTGCGCCGCGAGCCGCCGCGGGAGGGCGACTGACCGGCCAGGTAGGGCGAGCGGCGGCTGGTGCTGGAGCTGCGGCCGGGAGGCTGGTACCTGCGGGATGGATGGATCAGGCGGGGGCGCTCAAGACACCCGCACGTGCCGGACAACGACTGGTAGTAGGACGAGGCTGCATGGCGTAGGAGTCCAACGGCCCCTTGCCCTGGAAAGCGGTATCGCTGAACCCACGCAAAAGAGCACTTTGGCCACCTCGCGTTGCCATGAGCGTGTGCCAGCGCCCCGTGCCCCATGCCCCACCCGAGCCTCTGATTCCTGTCCCCGGTCCAAGCTGGCCCCCTGTTCCCTGCTGCCTGCTCACCGCGCCGTCTCCGGGCCCCTGAAGTTGGATATGCGGTTGACCAGCACGCTCTCCTCCACGTGGCGGCGCTCCAGGTCGTCCACGCTGTAGCGGCTGCGCATGGTGGTGATGGCGCGGAGCAGCTTGGTGTTGTCGGTCTGGGGGCCGGAGCGGGGCGGGATGAGGAGGACAGCAGGGCATGGGGCAGGTGCGGTGATGCGAACAGCTGATAACCGGCAGCGGTGCCATATGGCGGGGGCAACAGAACAGCCCAGCAAGGGCGTGGCCGTTAGTAAATTGGTCCGATGGAACCGAGGAGTGGACGCATGGCAGCGCAATGGTTGTGACACATGGAGGCACGGCGGGGGCGGGCTGCGTACCTGGATTTGCATGTCCCGTAGACGGGCCGCCACGTCGGGTGGTGCTGTCCCGGGGCGCGTGACGGAGTAGTAGTGGATGGACCGGGGTGAAGAGGCGCTGGTGAGGTTGATGTGGTCCAGGGTCTTAGTCCCGGTGGTGGGGTCGTAGTATTGCCCGAGTTTCCTGAGGGCGGCAGGACGCAGGGGAGGTGAGTAAGGACCATCGAGCAGACCATCGAGCGGAAGGTGCAGTAGGGGTAGAGCAGCACAAAAATGGTGTTGGCTTGCAGTGTCAGTGAAACGGGTCCGGAAAACCTGTTGCGTCGCGTTCTGGACTTACCACTGGAACGTTGAGCGCGCCGTCCAGGGCCGGAAGACAGCACGGGTATCTTGCTCCTTAATGCGCACCATCTTTTGCAGTAGGATGGCATTTTCCTGCAAGGACAGGCCTCAGGGCGTCAGCACGCTTTGCCCAGAAAAAACCTTGTCCCGTGCTCGGCCATGGGACGCGGAGCTTACTCGGTCGATCTCGAATTGCCGCTCCTTCTCCAGCATTGCTCTTTTACCCTTGGAAAGCTGGATATCGAAGGTCTCCGGTTGCTTGGTGTCAACCTGGTGCTTCATTTCGGCCAGGCGCTGCTTGTGCAGGTCCATGCAGTGGCGCTGCCATCGCTGCAAATAGACGGCAGCACACATTCGTATGGATGTTGTTGGGTAGCTTGTCTTTACGTACTGATCATAAGTCAGGTGCAAGGATGAAGATGGTGTACCAGTTTACCCAGCTCAACCGCGAGAGAACGCACCTCATCACATACGTGGGATGAGATAGGAAATGCTTTCCTTCCTCTATCCGCCATGACGCTTCCGCTGGGCGCAAACCTGCTGGCAGGCTATAATAACGTGTAAGACCGCTCGTGATATCTGTATTGACAAGCTTTACAATCTACCGGTTGCAAAACAATAGTTGACGAACCCGCGAACAGGGCTTCTGTCATACACATTCGCATTCTCTCTAAGGGGCCAAAGGGTTTCGGAGCCAGTCCGGTGGGTGACCGATTGCGTGTGGCACACTGGCTCAATGCCATGCAGTACATCATACATACTATGTCTAGAGCATCTTTTTGGAAAACAGGACTCCAGTTGCGAGTGAGCCCAGGCGTTGCACAGCCTGTAATTACATTACAGCACACCCTTCGACCCAGTCTCCACGATTTGTTTAGCAGCTTAAGATATGACGCTTTATATGTTGACATGAGGACATTGCAGCGACCCAGTTTACCAACAGCTCGTCAACCATGCTCGCTCCAACTTCAGCCCCTGGCACCTGGCGTGCGGCAGCGGAGAACGGAATCAGGTTGGTGTTAACTTCCAATCTTATGGCAGCAATGTACTATCACAACATGCAGCCGCACCAGCGGCTGCAGCTACAGCGCCCATCCGTGGAAGCTCACCCGTCGCTTCCAAAGTTCCCGACAAACCCCTTCTTGCTCGTATTTTGTAGGCTTGTATATGCGATCTCTCCGCGAATTGGCGGTGCTCTGCAATGCGCGAGGCGTCACCAGTCCCAGAGCTCCTCGGCTTTCCAGCACCTAACTCAGCGGCGGCAGCATGACGTTGCATGGCCTGTAAAGCCGCAGCGCCGGCGGATGCTGGTGGTGGTGGGAGACGGGGCAACGGCTGGCGAGCTGCTCGTGCAGGCTAGCCAGTCGGGGATGGCAGCCTCAACGCTGGTGCTCGGGTCCCTGTTTGCCATGCTGGGCGCACGGGGCTCGCGCGGCGGCGACAGGGTAAGCAAGTGCAATTGCTCGCACAGTCATTGTACGCCATGGCTTTTCCCTCTGGCACTTGTCCCACCCAAACCGCCAGAGGAGAAGCAACAGCCCTCAGCAGTCATCAGCACCTGCGCACCATTCCCTGTAACGCTCGCAACCGGTGCCGACACATGGTACTGCGTTGCTTAGATTGTTGCGCAGAGCGTCGGCAAGGGTACCTGACAGCACCATCCCCTCCGCTGCAGGCATCTGGACATCACACCGGAACGGCTGTTGGGGCACCAGCGGCACCACAGGGGGCAGCAGGGAGATCCGGAGCGAGCGGAGCCGAACCCCCGGCGCGCAAGTCACCCACTATCAGCACCACACCACCAGCTGCTTCGCATACTGGGGCTGGAGCCAGCGAGCCGCCAATCGGTGTTGTTGCAGAAACGGTTGGGCCCGCAGAGGTGATCCTAGGGGCAAGCGAGCTGAGCGTGCTGCGATTTGACCCTGCGGACCCCCACGCTGTGCATGCCAGCAGCTATGGGGGCAGCGACAGCAACAGCAGTTCAGCGAGAGGCGACGGACCCTATCTGGAGTATGGGGGCGGCGCTGGGAATGGGTGGGGCAGCAGCGGCGGGGGTGGCGGGGCTGGGGGAAGTGGAGGCGGTGGGGGCTTTCAGCACGGCGACGATCGGGCTGAGAACCCATCCACGTGGCTGCTGGCCGTGTTGGCGGCGTTGGCGTTTCTGGCGCCCGCTGCAGCAGTGACCGAGCTCCTGCGTGAGCGGCTGTCGGGGGCACTTGGATGGGGTGGGTGCGTTGCACAAGGCGTTGAGCCGTACTGCGATGGGGTGCTGGGCCTGGGCGGCAGCAGCCTGGCGGCGTCGAGGAGGGTGTCGTACGGCGGTACGGATGGTGTGGGGGCCGCCAGGCGGTGGGGTCTGAAGCTGGTGTCGGACTGCCTGCCGCGCAGCTGGCTGGCGGATGCGGGCCGGGGGCGGGGGCTGCAGTGGGAGGGCGGGTGGCAGCTGCAGCACGGGCGGCTGCCGGGCGTGACGGGGTGCGGTGTGCGAGACAGCTTGGAGTGGTGGGCGTGGCAGGAGCAGCAGTTGCAGCGGCGCGGGGGCGCAAGGGGTGCAGAGCGTGCTTGCAGTGGGTCTGCTAGGACCGCTGCCCCCGGGAAGGCTGCGGCGGGCGAGCCGGGCGTGCGGCTGCCTACTGCCGTGGCGCGGCCGTTGGCGCACAGCAGCCTGCCCCGGGGTGGGCCCCTGGCAGCAGGGGTGCCGGCGGGGGCAGGGGCGGCCGGGCGCGTGAGCCTGCAGGCGGAGATTGACACGCTGGCTGGGGTGTGTCGGGGGCTGCAGCGGGCGCAGCGGGAGGCGGAGCAGTGGCTGGGCCAGGGGGCAGGGGCGGCGGCCTGCCTGTGAGGCGACCGTGCCCTGAGAGGGGGAGGGACGGGTGACCATGTAGAACCCGAGAGCCATGGTGCGTAGCATGAGAGAGAGTGTGTGCACTGTATGTTGTACATGAGGTGTGACGAATTGGGGTGGTGTCTTTGATAGTTGGTGAGCGCACAGCAGCTGGCTGCATGAAGGTAGGCATGAAGGGAGGCATGCCTCGGTCCCCGTTAGGTGTTGTCTGTAAAGCACGGCGGTAGAGTTGGTAGGCAGTTTAGGTGGGAGTGTAGGGCATGGGAGCCTCGCGGTGCGTGTGCAGAGGCTTCGGGGTTGCCGGTGTTCATTGTGATACCGGGGTCAGCATGGCTGCGAATGCCGTACGCTCCGTTTCATGTGGACGTGAGGTGTTCCTGAGCTCATTGCTTGTTGACCGTGGCGGATGCTGCAGGACAGCTGCGGCGTTGCTTGCCCCTTTTTCGTGTTTTACGCGCACCTCTCATCGTTGGGGTGGACAGGATACGGCATGCACGCTGGGGCCAGAGTTGACTTCCACGTGTTGATGCGTTGCGTCGGTGTGCGGCCAGGTGGAGCCGGCCCACACACACAGGGGGGCCCAGTTGCTTGGATGGGTGCAAGGGTGAGACGCCTACACGACATTGTTGATCGGCATATGTAACGCCGGCATGTTGGTGTAATGAGGTCTTGATCGTTACTCTCGTATTGGTACACAAGACACGACAGCAGCTACCTGAGCTCGCTCACCAGCCGCCCGCCGGAGCCCTGCTCACCCCCGCACGCGGAACACGCAGTGCTGCAGCCCAGCATGCCGTCCCACCCCCAGATCACCCTCTCCCACCCCGGTGCTATGAAACCCCTTGATGCACCCCAACCTGAGCCATGTTTGCAAGGAACAGTACATGGCGCTGACAGCTAGGAACGACGCAGGCGGCCGATGTGGGACATGCATTTAGACCATCTCACAGGAGTAAGACAGTCTCGCCCCCCACACACTCCTGTATCACTAAGTTTCAATGTCCCGAGTCAGGCACGCGGTCTGGCACTCTGGCTGTATCGTGCACAGTACTGGTACATGCCGCATAGCCCCCTACCTGTATTGTGCTACCCTCGTTAGGGAGCACAAGTAGCCTGTAAGGCAACCCCTCTGTTCTTGGTGATGGTTCCCCTGGCATGAACCTCACTGTGCATCAGCCGTACGCATGCCAGTCTGTTCTTAGGTGTGCTCCGTCAAGGCGGCCACAGGGATTGAAGGTCCCGACACACCCTACAAATACGGCTAGTGCAATCTGTCATAGGCCGTACGCTACACTGCCTGCTCAGTTTGCTTGCGCTATACCACCAGTACAGAACAGTCCAACAATTGACGAGGTAATCAGACCATGCGGTTCCATCCTGAACAATAAAACGGAAAGGTGCATACCAGCAAAGTACACCGGTAGCCGGGACCTGTGAGGCGCTGACCGGCCTGTCCCCTACCTGCGCCCTGCCCAGGGCCCAAGGGCCCACGTGCGCGCACTCAAGTACCGGTACGCGAGCGCGACTGCAGCTACGGGCTACCAATAATGCGATGTTCTTGCGCATTTTGCACTTGCAACTTGCCTTGTTGTGACAGACACAAGTCGTAAGCGTGCAAGACGCGCTGGCGTGCACCTGCCACGTGTCGCCATTACCCGGCCTCCGAGTACCGTAGGCCCGGGGTGCGCCAGGTTTGCAAACGCCAGTAATGCTTTATAGCACCGGAATTAGAACTCAAGCGTTATCAAGTACTATGCTACATACCAAACACCGGCACAGTCCTGCGCCTGCACGTTCGCTACCCGCACACACACCTACCCCTCTCCCCAACCGTCCTATGTCCAACCCCCAGCCCAACTGCAGCCGCTCACTCCACCTGCACCCCCCACCTGCACCCCCCACCTGCACCCCCCACCTGCACCCCCCACGTGCACCCCCCACCTGCACCCCCCACCTGCACCTGCACCCCCCACCTGCACCTGCACCCCCCACCTGCACCCCCCACCTGCACCCCCCACCTGCACCTGCACCCCCCACGTGCCGCTGCACCCCCCACGTGCCGCTGCTGCCGCTGCTGCCGCCTCCCGCTGCCCCTGCTGCGCCCCCCTCCACCCGGGCTCACAGCAGCCTCCTCCACACGGCGTAGTGGAAGGACAGCAGCTTGAGCAGCTCCAGCGCCACCAGCTGGCAGCCCAGCACGGCCAGCGCCTGGCCGTACGGCAGCGCTTCCGACAGCGCGCCGCCCATGGCGGAGGCCACCTGCATGCGGATGGGTGTGCAGCAGGGTGGTGAGCCACAGCGGTGCCGCCCATGTCGGCAGTTGCACGTGTACCGGTGCCCGCGTGACCAGTTGAGCAGCTTGCCGTGGATATGGTTGTGGTGCACAAGCTTCATGAAGCGCCGCGCACGAGCCAGAGCAGCCCACCTGCTCCCCCGGCACCGACTGCCCCGTGACGGGGTTGACGAACACCAGGTGCTTGAACTCGTGCAACACCAGGCACGTGTAGGCGTAGGTGATGTAGCCGGCACGCATGGCCCAGTGGTAGTACACCGGGATCTGCAGCCAGCGTTCATGAGCGCGGTCCACTTGGCAGCAGTCAATGCAGCATTCACCAGCCCACAGTCTTGCAATTGGATTGTGAGGGAAACAGTGTTCGTTGGTACCGCATGCGAGGTGTCACGTGCGCACGGCCTCCACATGCGCCTGTGCCCCAAGGACGAATCGGAGCCCCACCGCAAGGCCGACCAGCTCACCGGCACCACCAGCCCCACGAAGGCGGTGCTCATGACCAGCGTGATGCACACCAGCAGCATGGAGCTGGCCTGGCTGCGCGTCAGGGCCGCGCCGATGGCGCCCAGGGACTCCCCGATGACCTGCGCGCGCGTGCACGGCACGTGGTGGCACGGCACGTGTCAGCGGGCACGTGTCGGCACCGCAGGAAAGGGGCGGACGGGGTGCAAGAAAGGCAGGGGACGCAGGGCCAGGGTTCCTGAGGGGACTGTGTGTCAAGCTGCAGCAGGGCAGGGAACAGCAGCGATAGAGGGGTGGGCAGGGGCGCGGATCGGTCTGTGCCCCATGCAGGCCACACCTGGCACATGCCGAACACCAGGACGAAGAGCAGGAAGTTGGCGGTGGAGGCGTGGTACCCCGCCAGGAAGAACATGAGAGTCACGAACAACGAGGTCTGCACGGCGCGCGGGAGGAAAGCGACAAAGGGTTTGGTGGGCGTTGGACATTGTTTCAAGCAACAGGATGGCCAGCAAGTGGGCTAACGGGCCCCTGCAGTGGCCCTTGCGTCAGCGGATGGAAAACCCAGAGGCTGGTGAGCTACGACTTCTCGAGCAACAAGCCAGCAATCCAGCGGGTCGCTGCCCTGCGGCAACCTGCCCACCTGCAGCATCTCCATGGGCAGCAGCACCAGGTAGCGGCTGAGGTAATACACGTTGACGCCGTACAGCCTGCAGGGCACGTGGTGGGCGTACGGCAATGAAGCGCTCAGGGGAACACAGGCCGTTCAACGCCCCACAGGTTTCCTACGGCAACGTCCGAGTGCACGGGGCCTCACGGCAGGGGGCAGCTGTCCCTGGGCACACCAACCCAACACCTGCAGTACGACGTACCGATTCATGGGTTGGTGCGGCAGCTGGTTCCCTGTCCCCTCCTAGTACGGCATCGTGCACGTGCAACGCCGGCAGTAGCCACCTAGCTTGACGCAGAGACGTACGGCAGCTGCGGTACCCACACCGCATCGCACGACGCACCTCTGGCCCAGCTCGTACTTGAGCAGCCGCCGCTGCTCCTCCCACGCCGTGACGGCGCGCATGGAGGGCACGTACGACATCATGGTCAGCGACACCCAGATGCAGGCGGCGCGGTAGAAGTCGTCCTTGAGCAGCACGCCGCGGAACCTACGTACAGGCACAGCAGCCAGAATACCATATGAACACTCCTATCTCGTCAGTGATAGGGAGCTTCGTGCTGCAGCATAGTGCAGTAGGGAAGACCTGCACAACACCTGTAGAATGCCGTCCCGAAGAAGAAACCGTAGCAGGCGTACGCCGCCACCTCCAGCAGCAGCATGGCGGGCGTGCGCACCCAGAAGCGGCCGTAGCGCTGGGCCAGCACCAGCACCTGCGGGAAGGTGGTCACGGGACGGGGGTGAGGGACAAGACTCGAGCGCTATTGCCGGAGCTGCCGGAGAGGTCAGGCAGTACCAACAGCCAGCGGGCTTGAGGTTGCGGCGTTCCGCACAGAGGCGGTTTGACGGTTGTTTTCAGGCGGTTGGTCTGCAGTGCAGCCGTACCGCAGTACCCGTGTCCGGGCGGCTGCCACAGGAACGATTGGTTCTGCTCCCAAAACGGCAACAGGACACATAGCTGCTACTTGTCGCTTTTGCACAGCTGCTGGAAGACACTGCGTGCCGCTATGGCGTCACGGCGCTGACGGGTCGCCGCCAACACCACATGCCGGCCGTGCGCCTTTCCCGCACCTGCAGCCATACGGGCGGCCTGTCGTCCCGCCCCTGCTCCAGCTCCTCGCTCCCCTCCTCGTCCAGCGAACCCGACCCACTGCCGCCGCCGCTGCTGTCGCTGACGCGCCCGTCCGACACGTGGCACACGTGTTCACCGCCCGGGTCCTGGGCCCATCCCGCCCCGCTTCCACACGGCAGCAGGCCGTGGCCCTGCCCCGGACCCGTGATGGCTCCCGGCTGCTGCACGTGCGCACAGCCCGGTTTGGAAGGGCAGATGACTCCGACGGTTTTGGCATAGGTCGAGTGCGGTGGGGATAGGCATCCTTGGTGCTCACCGTGGTCCTGAGTGCTACTGCTGCTGTTGCCGTCCACGCTGGAGCACGTGCTTAGCAGCGTGGGGGCGTGTGAGGACCCAGGAGCTGCCTGGAGACTGGGGCTGGTGGCTGTGGTGGTTGCGCCGGACTCGGGGCCTGCGAGAAGGTTGCCGCCGCCGCCACAGGGGGCCTCCGCGGGCTGCAGCAGCTGGCCCTTGGCCTGGTCAAAGCTGGCGGCCAGGCGGTCAACGGCCGCAGCTTCTTGCACCACCGACATGAAGTACTCGGCGGGGTTGACGAAGGAGGGGCAGCTGGGGGAGAGAGGGGTGTAATACGGTAGGGTTAGGTGTAGAGGCAGAGGCTGACATGCAAGCACTGTTAGGGGCTCAGCGCCTCAGCCATGCGCGGGTACAACAACAGTACAGCCAGTGAAGGCCGACCTGTGTGTATGTACCAGGTTCCGTACCAGTGTCACGATCGGCTGGTTTTCTCTGAACATTGCTCCATACACAGCAAGCTTGCTTCATTTTCCTCTGCGGACCACCCGCGTGCTCAGCTGCTGGTGGGCCAGCGGCACATGTGCCGGTGCCCGCCCCAACCCACCCACCAGTAGCCGCAGCGGGCGAAGAAGCCCACGGCCCCGCCCCACGGCCCACCGTACACTGTGCTGCCCGCCGCCAGCAGCGTGAAGTCGTCGAACATGGCGGCGATGGTGGAGCTGGGCTGGTGGATGGAGGCCAGCTGGGGGAGGGGCGGCGGGGAAAGAGCCCGGGGTTAGGGGGAGGAGCCCAGGGGCAGGTAGGGGAGGCGAAAGCGGGAGGGAGCGCCCGGGCCCCATCCCGTACGCCCAACAGCCTGTGACCCCACCCACCACTGTGCGGCCCATGCGCGCCAGCCTCCGCAGTATGGCCACCAGGCTGGCGGCCGCCTCGCTGTCCAGGCCGCTGGTGGGCTCGTCCAGGAACAGCACACGGGGGTCCTGCGGCGGGGGGCCAGGCAACGGAAGGAGCGGGGTGGCGGACGGAGTGCGTGCGGACAGAGGTGCATGCTGGCTGTCCTGCCAGCTGTCCTTCGGGGTGATGTTGGGTAGGGAGGAGCGACTGCAGCCATTTTCCTTGCACACCGCGACCAGGCTGCCTCACGCTCATCACGTGTCAGGGCGTGACGTGCTCTTGGAGCCCACAAGTTCCAGCGGCACCAACTGTTCCGTTCCTTCCTGCCCGACACCCCTCCACTGCTGCCCCCTGCCCCCCTGCCTGCCCCCTGCCCTACCTTGACCAGCTCCACCCCAACGCTGACGCGGCGCTTCTGCCCCCCGCTGATGCCCTTGAGGCCCTGCAGCGCGTCCCCCACCAGGGTGTCCGCGCAGCTGGTCAGGTCCTGCGCGCACGGGGACGCCAAGGGGAGACACAAAACGGCTAAGATGGCATATGTCATTACCAGGAATTGAGTTACGATCCATACGCCCTATGCCTCCGCCGCCGCTACTCCGGCCCACGGGCCCCCAACCCCAGGTACACAGCCATCCACCAGCTCCTCGGCCATCGTCTCCAAGCACCCCGCCCCGAAAAGCGCAGGAACGCCGTCCAACTCCACCACCCAACGCCCACCACCGCTCACCAGCCACCCACCCGCCACCCACCAGCTCCTCGATCACCGCCTGCACCCGCCCCGCCACGCCCCTCCTGGACACGCTGTACGGCAGCTTGAGCAGCGCCGCCGTGGTGAGCGCCTCCCGCACCGTGGCGCTGGCCAGCAGCACGCCCTCCTGCTGCACGTAGCAGCTGGCGTCGCGGAACTCGCGCAGCCGCCGCGGCGCACCGTCCACCAGCACACGCCCTGAGGCAGCGACGCCGTGCGCGCTGCTCAGCGCCCGCCGCGCGGTCTTATCCAACACCGCCTCACGCTGTGCGCTGAACGCTAGCTGAGCACCGCCCCTGGCTAGGTCACCAGCAGCAGCAGCAGCAGCAGCCGGTGGTGTGGGTGGTGCAGCGGCGGGTGTTGCGCGGACCTTGCCGGCGATGCTGCCCGCCAGCACGTCCATCAGCGTGCTCTTGCCCGCACCCGAGGGCCCCATGACGGCAAGCAGGCGGCCGGGTTGGGCAAAGCCGCACGCGTGGCGCAGGATGCAGCGCGCCTCGCCGGACAGCCTGTCCACCACGGTCACGCACACGTCCTGCATGGGCGTGGGTTGAACTCTGGGTGAGAGGCATCGGTGCAATGTACACCCTAAGCAGCTTGCGGTAGTTGAGGCGCAGATGGCTATTTGTTTGTTTGCATCCAAGGGGCACAGGCGCTGACGAGTGGCAATGCAAGGACGTCAGGGCACTGCGGTACGGTACCAGTACTCACTGGTGACGCTCTGCATGGAGCAATATATCGCCCCCTTCCCGCAACCACACATTATCCCGTCTGCAGGTGCAAGCGCCCACCTGCCATGCGACTGTGGGCCCCCGCTTGGCGCGCCACCCATCTCCGCCGGCAGCGACCAACACGTCCAGCACCGTGCCTTTTGCCCCGCTGTCCTTGCCCCCTGCCCTGTCCCTGTACCTGGGGCCACAGGCTTTGTCACCATCCGCCTCAAAGCGAGCTGCCGCCCCTGCTGCCAGGCCCCTGCTACAGCAGTAGGTGCGGGTGCAGTGGGTGGAGTAGGAGGAGGCGGTGGGCGGCCGCACCTCCGAGTCCGGGGCCGAGGAGCCCCCGCCTGGGAGGGTGCAGGGGAAGTCAGCAACGGTCACAACCAGGTTACATGTGGATGCGCACTGTAGGGGCATGACCAGTAGGGGCTCGTGTTGCCAAGTACGGTGGTATCGGGAGTGTGATGGGGTCACCGCCGGCGGGTTGCAGCCAGGTCCAGCCTGGGTATCTGTCACCACTGTTCCGGCAGAGATGCCAGCATACAGGCGCTGCCTGGAGTCCTAAGCACTCACCACTTGGAGCTAGTGGGCGCTCATCTTGCACGCAGTCTCCAAGGCTTGCCTGCAGACGCAGCACACTGCCACGTGCCATGTCCGATGAACTGCGCCGCGCGGTTAGATGACCCGTGGGTGCATGCGAGTCCTTGTACACTCCTACAAATGATATTTGGGAAGAGTGTGTGTCGAGTAGGGCATGGGGCGCATAGCGCCTTCGTCACGCCGTACTGGTCAGGAGGTGGGTCATCGTAAAACCGGTCGGGCATCGACGCTAGGTTCAACGCCTCGCTGCGCAGGTGGTCCGTATAGATCGGCCGTCATGAAGAGTTACTCAGTTACTACATTAACGGCCGAACAACCGCTTGCAAGGTATGCGGCTAGGCGGCGGCGACTGAGGGCAGCCTCATGTAACTGTCGTCCACAGCGGCAGCTGGCGGCAGTAGCACTGGTCGGCGACGCGCAGCATGCCACCATGTAAGCAGACCGCAGCGAGAACTGAAAAGCATTGTTTACTGCATCCTGATACACGCTAGTATACGGTCTAGCATGACAGAGCCCTCGAACGCCTGTCAAACAGGTAAGCGAGCTCCCTTGTACGGACGCACGTTTCTTGGAGCGTCCGATGTATCAACGCGGTTTTGCAGGCATCAATCTGTCAGGCTCCCATGGGCCGCTTGTCTTCCGTACATGGCAACTGTCCTGGTGAAATTCAGAGTGCGTGCCTTGGTATCATAGTCTGGCCACGCTGCAGGGCAGGCGCAACGTTCCTCGACTGGTATAATTACACGTACACGTGGGCGTCAGGGTAAAGTGTCAGGCCAGAAAGGATCAGGACAGCGCACTGCTGCCTTCTTTCTCACAATGTTTCCTAACGCATCATGCAAATGCGTCGCCAACAAGAGACAGCGCGGTGTGTGCCGCCACAGTGCCCTGGTTCGCATCTGGGGGCCGCGGCAGCCCCATCCGTTGGAGGTACCCTGGCCCCATCACCAGCCTGTCCGCCACCCGCAGCGCACGGCCGCCGCCTGCGTTTCCCTACCCATAGAACATCCGACAGGGCAGGGGCGCCGGTAGCTGGCCAGCCGGTGGATAGGCTGTTGGCTGGACGCACGCGAGCCAAGAGGAACGGGGGTCACTCAGCGCATTACATGTCTATAACGTTGCATGCATGCATGTGCCAGGGCAAGCCCTGATTAGCGCTCGTACTGTAGGGCAGACAACAGGTCCCGCCCACCGAGTGCATGGTCCATGCACCAAAGGCTCACTCCCTCAAAACAAGGCCACTCCTGCTCATTGTCACGATCATCTTCCCTTCATTGGATGCACATGGAGCCAGAAATTCCCCCACCACCGCGGTAGTCCGTCTTCCAGTCTAACCAAAAGCTAACGGAGGCTGCCAAAGAACCAGCTGCGCCCCTGCTGGCACCACCCAGCGAACACAACCCAGCACGTCTTGATACCACGTGTCACCAGCAACACAGTTTGCTTAACGCACCCGTACCCGTGCTCATGCCATGGCTGGCATTATGGTGATGCTAGTCTGAAACAGCAAGGCCCCATTGCAGGGGCTAGAAACCAGGCAGCATCTTTTATTCGGGTGCCAACGATAGCACAGCCTCTCAAGCAATAAGGTAACGCAAGGCTTGTATGAGTAACAAGTCCATACTAATGGGGGTCAATCTCAGCCGACAACATGCTTGCGAGTGCCACGTGCCTGCTTGCCACAGACTGAGCATTGTACATACGGCCGGGTACGTCAACAGTCGAGTCAAGCACCAAGCAATGCAGTGCCATGGGCATCACAGGCTCAGTCCCGGCCTGGCCACACGCACGAGAGCCCGCGGGGCGCCCGGTGCTGCCCGGCGCGCCAGATGCAAGCATGCACATGACGTACAAGATTAGGTTCCAGTGCAACAGGAAAATATTCATGCAACCACATGGGGTTGCAACTTCAGTGTTAGCCTGTGATATCAGCAGTTGAAGAGCAAAAGCAACTGCCAGCCAGCGCGGTCTGTCCGAGACACAGCGTGGTCCTCGGGGTTGCACAACATGCGGGGTTGCACAACTCACGGATACAGACGTCCGAGTAACTAGAAAGGGTATGAATTCGACGACCAATACTGCTAGTGTAGGTGCAGCCTACTTCGGCTGCTGAGCTCACCCCGTCCCGTGCCGCCAACCAAGAGCAACAAGGTCCCCACTGCAACGCTTAAGCGCACAGCACCCCGTGTAAGCACCAGTGGACCGAGCCCCAAAAGCCGCACACACTTTTGCGCACACCACCAGGTGACCGCGGACAAACCCCACCTGCACCCCTGCCGGCGCACACCGCCAGCGCCCCGCACCTCCCCTCCCCCTGTACCTTGCCACGAGAGCTGCTGCCCGTCCCGCGTCTACACGTCTCCCTCGTCCGACCCGCCCTTGGTGCTGAGGATCTGCACGCGGCCCGTGTCCAGGTCGTACACCGCACCCACCAGCAGCAGCTTCTTCTTCTGCAGCGCCTCCTGGAGCACCACCGACCGCTGGCAGCGCTGCACCTGGTACTTGACGTTCTCGCGCACCACGCGGTCCAGCACGTCCTGCGTGGCGGCGCCGCTCTTGATGGCGGCCGCCTGCTTGGCGCCCATGCTGTCCACGCGCGCAATGGCCACGTCCAGGTGGTCCACCAGCGTGTCGATGAAGCCGGGGAAGGCCTTGCCGGTCAGGGCGGCCTTGACCGCGCCGCACTTAGTGTGGCCCAGCACCATGACCACCTTGACCTGGGGGAACAGGGAGGCAGGGGGGCGCGAGAGGGGGGCAGGGTGAGAGGGCTGCGCAGTGCGGGTACGGCAGGCGGGTACGAGCGAAACGCAGGCTGGGTGGCTGTTGAGCGTTACCGCCGCTTGTACTTTAGGCGGCACGGCGGTGCGTGGATAGGAGTGCCATTGACGGGACACGGTGGGGAAAGGCTCACCCCGACATCCAGCACGGCGTACTCCAGGCTGGCAATTTCCTCTGGCGTCGCGATGTTCCCTGCCACGCGGCAGACGAACACGTCGCCAAAGCCTTGGTCCAACATGATCTCGATGGGCACTCGAGAGTCGGCACAACCGAGAATGGCTGCTTTGGGCGTCTGCTTTGCCGAGATTTGTTGCACGCGCGCAAAGTCCTGGTGCGGGTGCGCGCTGGCGCCATCGAGGAATCGTTGGTTGCCATCAAGAAGAGACCGAAGCACTTGCTCTGGTGTAGAGCGATCCGTCAGCGAGTTAATCTTCTCCAGGCTGGCTCGGCTCCTGCCAGACTCCATGTTGCCCATCGAAGGCTGAAAGCTTAGGCCACCCTGTAATAGGATAATACAGGAGTTGCAAAGCTTAGAGCGCATGAAAGGCCATGTGGTTGGCTCTGTGTCCGCAGGCAGACGGCCCAATGGCAAGGCAAGGCAACGGTCGCGCAGCACAAACTCGCCTGAGCCTCCGCGACAGGAGCTGGGGTAACCCGTGTGACGGGCGCTTCCCCCTGCCCATTAGGTACCGACGCTGCGCAGCCCATGGCCAAGACACGCGGGCAACTGGAGCCCGAGAAACGGGGTGTGATGCGCCTTTGCGCCTTCTTACGCAGTAATGTGTATGGATTGAATGAGTCGGCCTCTTAAGAGAGTGTGGCGTCACCACGTCAGATAAAAGTGTGGAGTACGCGGAACTGTGTGAGCAGGTAGGATGTGGAGGTTGTGGGTCAATAACAGTATACCTGAGTAAAGCTCTGTGAATGTCAATTGGAAGCGGCAGAGCATCATGACGCGGCTGGTTTTGCACCCACGATGACACTTAGACCTGCCGTATCATCATTGTCCTGTGGAGCAAGGAGTGCTGTCTTCGTGCTTGGCCCTAGGGTATCTCCGGTATTTTCAACAACGATTATTTGAAACGGCAAGGAGTTCGCTGCTTGAACCGACGGGCGGCCCCGAGGCAAAATGGCCTCTCCGGTGCGTCCGGGTTTGCATACAGCTTCTATCTGTCTTACATGGCTCATACTACTCATGCATACGATCAACGGATCTATCGGGCCCGAGCATTTGCTGGATACTCTGCACCCAACGCAACACCTCGTCGCCTGTACCCTGGCTGCAGGTGGTGGCGCTGTTGGTTGCCACGAGTTCTGGAAGGGGCCTAGCTGGCGAGCTGCGCAACAGTGGTACGTGGGATGAAGTCAGACACGCATGGCCAGTCGGGGGTTGCATTGCAGCCCGGTTAGTGTCATTACGGCCACCACCAGGCCGCAGCAGCATGCAGCAGCCCGGCACATGCCGTACCTGTGCAGCGTAGCCGTGCACCCCGGCCCATGGGCCCCAACGTAGACACTAACCACTACCTCCTCATCTTGACCGTTTCACCACAGATAAGTATAGCAACTTGATAGAGGGCCCGGATGGCGTGCCCAAGTGCCTGCTGGGTGTCAACGGCCAACCCATCCTCAACCACTGGCTCGGCGGCATCCGGGGGTGCTCTCGCTTGAGCCCCACTGAAGAGCGGGTAAGCGACATGCGACTCGCGGCAGCCTGTGGAGCGCGTGTGCAGCCACGCTTGCTGTGCCCTTATGAGTCTGCAAGCAGCCGCTTGAACAATTTGATGAGATTCACGTCCCTAGCGGCAATGCTGCCCAATTCCAGCATGCCAACACTGCACGCGCACTGCTCCGCTCCGGTGTACAGACTGGCAACTTCCCAAGCTCCTTGTACTCCGCCGCCCCGCCCTGCTGCGCCCCCAGCCTCCCACCATCGCACCCCGTGCCACTCATAACCGCCGCCTCGGACCTTCATCCCGCTCCGCACCCCTTCCCGCCCCAGCCCACCTGCCCCTCAATACCGCCCCACTCCACACCTCCCCAGGTGTTCGTCCTGTGCAACACCACCAACGTGGACGAGGTCCGCGCCTGGGCCGCCGACCCGCGCCTCTCCGGCGGCCACGTGCCTCCCGCCAACGTGCTGTCCAACGGCTCCGAAGACACGCTGGGCCTGGCGGGCGACCTGGCGGCGCTGCACGCCGAGCTGGCCGCCGCCGGCCGCCCCTTGCCACCCGACGCCACGCTGCTGATCGCGGAGGCGGACGCGGTGTGCGGGCCGGGCTTTGCGGCCTCGCGCCTGGTGGAGCACGCGTGCGTACGCGGCAAGGACACGCTGTCGTACATGGCTGCGCCAGCGGGCATGGCGCTGGAGGGGCAGGCGGTGGTGCTGCTAGAGGACCCGGTGGCGGCCGCCTCCTCCGCCTCGTGCATGATGGTGGGCATGGACCCGGTGCCCGCCGGCCTGGTGGGCGGCGCGGAGCTGGTGGCGGTGCTGGCGCCCGTGGCCGTGCTGCGGCCGGACACGCTGGAGCGGGTGGCGGCTGCTGCGGCTGCGTCGCCTTCCACCAGTGGCGTGGGCGGGGGGCTGATCGGGGGCCTGGTGGCGCAGCTCATGGCGCACGAGGCGGAGCAGCAGCCCATGTACGCCATGCCGGTGGACTGCTTCTTCCGGGTGGATGACGCGTACAACGTGGCGCTCACGAGTAACTTTTGGGGGTACTACGCGAATGAGAGGGCGGGCGTCAAGGGCGAGGCGGCCAAGGCGCTGGAAGCCGCGCGGCGGCTGGCGGCGCTGAACGAGGCGCGCACGATGGCGGGCGGGTCGCTGGCGGCGGCGGTGCGGCTGCTGGAGGAGCAGGAGCGGTGTGCGCCGCCGGAGCCGTGCGTGGACGCGGGGGTGCGGAAGGTGTTCAAGGCGTTCTGGGGCGGGTGGCTGCGGGGGGACCGCCACTACGACACGGGCGCCAACGTGGGGCACGGCGGGGTGACGGCGCTGGGCATGTCGCGCAGCGGGGGGACCACGGCGCTGCCGGTGCGCTTCGCGGACGTGACGACGCGGCGGTACGCCATCAAGGGGCAGCACCCCGTGTACAGCACCACCAGCAACGAATACGGCCGCAAGGTGCCGGGGCAGCTGGACATGCCGCTCATCTACGCGGGCTGCCCGCAGACCTTCACCAAGTCGTTCCCCGTCACGGCTCCCAAGAGCTCCAACCTCGTCACGGCGGTGACGCGGTCCAAGGTGCACAAGGCGCTGGACGACTTCTGAGGCGTGGTCAGCGTGCGGGCGTGGGCCCTGTGTCCGCGTGTTTGTGTGTGCTTGGTGTTGGGGCAATGGAAGGGGATGGAGTTGTTTGAGATGCGGTCACGTTACTGCAAGCCCTGATGCGGTCAGGGTTTGTGCAAGCCCTGCCTGAAATTGAGTTTACGAGTCGCAAATGGGCTTGGCAACGATACAGAGCGCCACCTCTGCAACCGCGGTGGTGCCGGGGACAGGAGCACCCAGCACGCGTTGGGGATGGCCAGGGCGCAGCATGCTTGTGTCATGTGCACCCAGGTGCAGGTGGACCGGTGTAATCCCTTGTAATTGTGGCATTTGAAGGGTTTTAGAAGCGGGGAATTGCAATAGCGGGTGTGAAGATGCGCCCTGCGGCATCGCATACAAGGATAGGAAGAGGAGGTTAGCGTGCGCGGTCTGGGTAGCATGGTAGACGGACCTATCCACTGCATGCCTCAGGCAGGACTCGTACATAGCGCAACACTGCTGGCAGTATTACAACATTTGCGTAGAGACAGACCACAATGGTATTGGCGTGGCGGCACGTGACTGAGCGTCCTGCCAGGACGGGTAGGACTGTTGGGCTTTATGAGAAGGATGGCTAGAGGCAGGAGAAAGGCGTGTCCCCTAACCATGTCCGCCTCTTGGATCTGCTCAATCTTGTGTCGCTATACCGGTATGTGGCCCTTGCGTGCCTCTACTGCCCTTCAAGCCGGCGGGAGCGTGCTGTTTGAAGACCTGCTGTGAGCTGCCTGCCAACTGCAGTTTCTCTACAACAGCTTCTTCTGGTGCACTGCAGCACGCGTGCTTGCCACAAGCCACAATGCAGTTCTTGGCCGCCTTCTTGCAGCCTGACACCTACTGTCATCAGCTGGGGAGCACTCCGTACAGTCACAGCGTGCCCAAGCGCAGCTTGCTTAAAATGACTCAATACAGGGGAGCTCCCATGATTCAACATGTCAGTATGCCACTGGACTGACATAAACCCATTTGCAACGCAGAGTTGCATGTTGTGCCGGCACGTCACCGGTCTGCACGACAGAACCAGGCGACAAAACAGTACGTGGGGCAGCAGGTCCAGTGCCCTGCATTGCTTTGTCCTGAAACTCAACTGCCTACACGTTATGTATTTACTAGTAGGGGCGTGTTATTGCTCCCCATGCTCTTCTTCTGTTTTCAAGGC
>VFQN01000566.1_pt1 | contig 67795 bp, 91 predicted proteins | sample 3512371 | NCBI WGS metagenome assembly VFQN01 (sample SAMN10412370, study PRJNA504923) | tailings metagenome | isolation source: Replicate 2 from Balatoc abandoned mine | place: Philippines: Itogon, Benguet | collected 2017-08-28 | reverse complement strand
TCTCCCGAGTGGGACGGGGCTGGGCCCTGGAAGGGGACCAAAACTGTAAATCCATACATACATTGCCCCATTTTCCATGTCCAGCGAGAGGGGTGAACCCCATGTCCCTGATTGCCAGGACCAGCCCTATTTTCCGGCTGGGACGGGGCTGGGCCCTGGAAGGTTCACAATATTGTAAGATCATACACCTGAAAATTCCGGCACAAACTGTAAGGGTACACGCACACAGCAGCACCGGGCACGCACGCTAAGCACGTGGCAGCAGCCCCCCAAGCCGCATCCGCTGGGCCCCTGCCCTCCGCAGCCCCCGCCCAGCTATCAGCCCTCCTTGCATGCCCGTGTTGAGTACGTGTTGAATACGGCGCATCATAGGTGTCGACAGAGGAACTGCCCAGACGAAATCGACCTCCAGCCAACCAAAGGTGCAGTGAACACTGTTGCCGTGTGGGGGCCAGTCATTCAATCAGGCAGTATTACACGGCGAGGGTTCTCCCCTCCGCAAGTGCAACAGTCTGACGAGCCGGGGGCTCAAGGGTATCCATACATGAAACCATGGCGTACAAATGGTGATTGTGCATTGACACAAAGCAACGCCTTCAGCACCGAAATGCTATCTGCCGCATTTGTGTCTTTCGCGTGCAACCCACTTCCCTCTGCCAACAAGGGCGAACTCAGGAGGCAATTTGCAGGGCAGCAAACAAAGAGCTTCAACCTTGCAGCTCCCGAACCAGTTCCAAACATGCAACAAACGTCCAGGGGCCCGCTACCAGGGCATCAGACACAGAGCAGCACACAGAGCAGCACGCTGGGAGGGCGCACGTGCAGCCTGAGGCTCCCAAGGGCTCAGCCAATGACCTAATATCAGGGCAGCAAACAAAGAGCTTCAGCAGTGCAGCTCCCGCGGCCAGTCCCACAACCAAATGCAGTAGGGGGCCGCTACCAGGGCAACACACACAGAGCAGCACGCAGGGAGCACGCGTGCAGCCTGAGGCTCCCAAGGGCTCATCCACCCGAATCCAACACACAACGGTGCGACCTAATTCCGTGGGCTGCCACGGTGACACGATGTGCAAGGAGGTCTCACAAATTTTACGCACATGTGCACTGCAACCAGTGTATGCCGAGTGACTTACTAGCCCTTAATGCGCTTCAGGTCCGCTGGTCCGGTAGCATGCCCCGGACCTCACTGTCAGACGCCAGGGTGCTCTAGCCCTTACCTGCGCGCGCCTAAGAGGTCTTGCAGAGCGGACTTCTTGCAAACGGGCTCAAGCGCCAGACCCTCCCATCCGTGCCACGCCAGCCAAAGCGGACTTTGCATTGTCTCCCGGTTCATGAGCCGTGCCGCACACCCTTCCCCAGCCCAACCTCAGCACCATCCAGCTGCCTGTCACCTAAAATCCAATGCGCCACACAAGCCTTTTTACGCACCTTCAGCTGCGGGGCCCCCTGCCGCCGCCAGGCCCCGCAGCCATGCCGCTGCCTCCTCACTGTAGTCCCATACTGCCAGCCCCAACGCCCCATCCATTTCCTCCCTGCTGCCCACCAGCGCTCCATGCTCCACCAGCCAGCGCACGGCACGCCCCTCACGCGCCTGCTCCACCACGTGTGCTGCAACGCCTTGCGTGCCAAACAGCACGCCCAGCCGCCGCAGGGCAATCAGCGTGCCCCGTTCCCCGTTCCTGGCTGCGGCAGTGTACGGGAAAGTGGCCCATGGGTTTGCCAGGCAGCCTGGATGCTGAGCCACCAGCCACATCACCAGCGTTCCGCAGCCACCCATTGCTGCAGCTGTCAGGACGTACAGATCAGGTGCTTCGATCGTGCGCACATGTTCCCCAATACTGGTCGCCGCCTCGCATAACGTGCTCCAGGCAAACGCACTGTCCATGACCCCTCTAGACCGCCAGGCAGGATAGCAGCTAGTCGCACCGTACTATCCGCAACCCACTTTGCCTCAGTCCAACAACGACAATCGCTTCACCGTCAGCCACGCATCCACCCACGAGCCAGCCCCACATCACACCGCAGCCCCAGCTGCCGGGGCCCCCGGTACCACCGCTAGGCCCCTCAGCCACGCCCGCTCCGCAGTGTTATATTGCTCCGGAGCGTTCATCAGAGTCTGTGCCATGTCCCACCTTCTGCCCACCGGCGCCCCCTGCTCCACCAGCCATCGCAGGACCGGCATCCTGCACCCCTCGCTAACTGCTTGCACCACCACGTCCTGCCTGCCCCAAGGTACGCCCAGCCGCCGCAGGGCAACCAGCGTGCCCCGGTCTCCACTTCTGGCTGCGTCGGCGTACGGGGAGGTGTCTCGCGGAATCACAAGGCAGCCCGGGTGCTGTTCCGCCAGCCACTCCACCAGCGCCTCGCAGCCGCCCTTGGCTGCAGCTGTCAGGACGCACCCATCGAGCCGCAGCCCTGGCATCCGCTGCAGCAGGTACTGCACCACGGCCAGGTCGCCCCGCTCCGCGGCAGTGGAGACCATGGCCTTGGCCGGCTCGTTCCCCAGGGGCCAGTCACTGTACCCCGCGCCCGCCAGCAGCTGCACCGCTTCTAGCAGGCCCCTGCTGTCCGCCGCCGTAAGACGTGGCCACACATGGATGATCATCTTCAGGTCGCGCCATCGGAGCTTGCTGGGAGGCACCCCCGAGTTGCGAGCCAGCCACTCTATCATGGCCAAATTCCCCCGGCTGGCTCCGTCGGTGTAGGCGCTAGCGTCGTACCGCAAGCCGGCCTGCCGCAGGTACTCCACCAACGCCGTGTCTCCCGAGCGGACCGCCATCAGGATGAGCTGAGCTTGGGGGGTCCGGGAGCGCAGCACATCCCAATCCCCGAAAAGCGGGAGCAAGGACCGCAGCAGGTCCACCCGCCCTGCCGATGTGGCCCGCAGTGCTACACACAGCAGCGTTTGGCCCCGAAGCTGCGGGCAGCCGCGCTCCTGCAGCCACCGCAGCTTGGTCAGCCCATCAGAGCTCTGTGCCGCCGCCTGCAGCATAGAGTCCCAGCTGCTGAGATCCCCCCTTGGCAGCTCGCACCCCGCCTCGTCCACCAGCCACTGCGCCACGGACAGGTCGGCGTGCTGCAGCGCCCTCTCCACTGCCCCATCATCAGGTGCGCAGCCGCGGTCCCGCAGCCACTGCAGCCGGCCCAGGTCGCCCGAGCGGGCGGCAGCCTCAAATGTTTTGGCTTGCAAGCTGCAGGCCCGGGCATTCGCTGCCTCCCGCAGCCATTCCACCTTAGCCACGGCGTCAGGGGTGGTTGACCCCGCAGCTGCATCCAACACCACCTGGTTAAGGACCGGCTGGTGGTACCCGTATGCGATACAAGGCACACGCTGCAGCACCCCCCAAGCCGCCTGTAGCCCCGCCAGGCTGCAGTGACGTGCAGCGACCTTCAGCACGTGTGCTGGCCGTAGCATGGCAGGGCAGTGGCGCACCAGCCAGCCCAGCAGCTGCGGGTGGCATGACCTCGCCGCCGCCTCGCCAGGGTCGGGGTAGCTATAGTAACCACAAGGCGAACGCAACATATCCGCGAAGATACTGGGCTGCAGCAGCGTCCATGCCACGTCCAGGTTGACCTCGCTGCCGCTGGCGGCAGCCGTGCACAGCAGCTGCAGTTTCCGCCGGCAAGTCAGCCGCCTCACGTGCTCCTGTCCTGCCTCCTGGGCCCAGGGCGCGGCGTGCGGCGGCAGGGGCTGGCTGAGGGAGGCGGTGCAGTCGTTCTTGAGGGCGTCGCGAACCTCGCGGCACACGAAGCGGCCACTGAGGGCCCGCTCGTTGGGAGTAAGCAATGACAGGACGTGCAGCTGGAGGGCTGTGGGCAATTGGTCGAATAGCATTCGAAGGTGCTGCCTTTGATATAAGCAAGGTGATTGCGGGGACGCTGTTGGATACTGCTTGGCGTTACGATGCAGACCAGGTGAGCTCCCCCACTACCGAGCTTGGCAGCATGACAACGGCAGGGGCGCTGGGGACTAGTTCCTGTGGCGTGTGGGTTGAGCACAGAGCAGCCCAAAGGGCGAGTATGTTGTACATATGGTGCTGCAAAGGATCCGAACAACTTTACTATTGGACGTAACGTATGCATATGCCGTTGGGAAAGGTGCTGAGAAAGGGCTCGCGCTAGCAGCAGTAGTGTTCGCGTGTCTGCCGTGCGAATAAGGTTTGTCCAGCGTTTCATGTGTCGAGGTAGCGCACCTGCAGAACGCTAAATACTGTTGCGGCCGTCAGTCCTTGCCGCGCTTGTGTGTCAGTCCTTGTCCTTGCAGCCAGTCGCGATACTGCGCGTAAAGCCGCGACGAACACTCTTTTCTCCTGAACAGTCGTATCAACACCGACCAATCTGAGGAACCAGTCTGGGGGTAGGGACTGGGGACTCTCAGACTGTTGCAGTTGGCATGGGTTGCACTTGCCACGTGCCAGGCAGGGTGCCAGGTGTCTCCAGGCCCAGAGGGTCTTGTCCGCGCTGCTCCTCCCAATTCGCCTTCCCAAACCAGCGGTACCAGCCAGTCTCAGAATGGCACAACGCAGGCGGCATAGCGTCATGATAAGGACTACTGACACCGGTTGGCCTGGGTTGGCTGTCCCCGGGCTGGAGCTTGGAGGTTGCCATGGGCTTTCCGGGTTGGCCCCTGCCCACAAACCGCAATGCGTGACGTACCATGCTGACACGCCCCCAGCCGTATACGCACCGGACCCTGACCCTGGTCTCAGTCAAGGCTGTCGCTTGTGCGGTCCTGTCTTATGTGCCTCACTCCTCCTTGCTTAGATGCGTACCCATTGCACCAGTCGCTGCAGTCGGTTATGGCTCCAGTACTCGTACTGGTAGTTCCCGCCGGTGCATGTGTGATCACCTGCGTTGGCGCGTGTTTTACGGTCCGTTTGACTCGGTGCCGCTACCCGTTAGGTGCACCAGGTGGCGCCCATGTGAGCAACAGGGTCACTGGGTCAGCCAGAGGGTCAGTCTGCACCGCGGTACTGGGTATGATGCCCCAACACGGAAGCCATGCAGAGCAAGAGAGCATGGCCTTTATGCCCAGCGTTATCGAAACGTTGCCAGCAGACTGACTTATTAACGGGGAATGTTTCCCATGTCGTCCCTGCCAGCTGCCACTTCCCACTCTGCACTTCAGTAACTAAACAGCTGCATGCTATGTACGACTGCCTGCAACGTGGCCCAACATTTGCCCAATACCGCGCAAGCCGTGCAGCCATACTCAACAGCAAACCCACGGACGGTACAGCTGTAGTTGCGCTGCTTTCCTATTACTTTCGCACGTGGTGGTGTTAGGCAGCCAGCAGAGATCCGGGCCGCCCACACCCACCGCCACGACCGGCACCCGCCTCATCTTGCCCGCCGCCTTCCAATCCCTCGCCCGGTCCGCTCCCGCCCCAGCCAGTCCCTCCGTCCCTGCCTCGGCACCCGCCACACTCCAGCCCCTCGGGCGTTTCACTGTATACCCCCTACAACGCCATTACTCGTACCTGCAGCAAGTCCACCACCATCTCTCCGTGCCACAGCACAGGAACCGCAGCGCGGCGCGTGCGGTCAGTTTGTCGGGGGGCCACCAGCGGTAGCCGGCACTTCAGGGTAGCCAGGTAGTCCCTACCTCTCGCCTTCTTGTATATCTGCACAGTCGCGCAGCTAGTTCCTTCAGGTCCCACCACGGCCGTTTCCGGTTGATCAGCAGGGAATCGCATTCGGCCTCCATCGCATGAGCCACCATAACCTACGCAACCCGCAACCCGCCTCCTCATGCAGGTAGCGCACCAGGAACAGGCCGTCCCGCCACACCGACAACTGCATCACCTGCAACTGCGTGTCACCCACGGGGCAGACCGCGCCCGTACAACGCCTGTCACCCATCCAGCAACGGCACCCAGTCGTCCTAACACCACCGCTCTTCCCCCTACAGCGTGGCCAGTGTAGCCCACATAACGAGTAACGTCGGAGCACAGCTGATTGCATCCAGAGCAGCAACTACTTTTTCCTTTGCTAGCTAGCGCGACCATGCAGCGCAAACAGATAGAAGGTAGCCCCCGCTTACGGGCCATTGCACGATAGGGACATCCACGCCTCACGTGTCGCCAGCAACCCTGCCCCAGGATCACTTGCGCACATGGCACATTCATAACCATCATCGCTACTCTTGTTACACCCAGCAGACCGGCAAACCCCTGCAACTCCCCGTGCTCGTCCTCTTCATGCTTGCCTACCCCATTATTGACCTCCCTAGCTCCCTTGCTCCCTCCGTCTCCGCGCCCTGCCGGTGCTCAACCCCGTCTCGCCGCCACTGCTGCTACCCTGTCAACAACACGAAGCTGGCCACGCACTATCCGTACGTCCCGTCGGAGGCATACCGTATGCAACTTGCCTTCATGTGTGACAGTCGCAAGCCCATGGCCCGACCTGCGTGCCATGACAGGACAGCAATGGACCCGGCCACCCGCCCGCCCGCCGCACAGCTGTCCCTAGAGGTACACCATCTTCGCGATGTAACACATGCACTTTGCCCTCCCCTGATTTGCACCACCCCCCTGCTTTGCCCTCAAGCTCTGCAAGCCCCTGCCTCACAAGATCATGGCCCAACCAACAGTGTCGAGCTGATCCTTCACCCCATGCCCATACTGTGTGCGCAAGCGTTGTGGCAGGTGGACAATCTGCCCATGACTTCTAAGGGCTTAGTTACCGGCAGCTGTATACTGCTACCGCCAAGCCCCGCAGCCATTCCGCCATCGGACCGGCCCACTGTTCCACCTTCGCTGCTGCCCTGACTAATTCTTCCGGGGTTCCCCGGGGCGCCCCATGCTCCCACATCCAGCGAACAGCGGGCAGCTCGCACTCCCTGCACGCCGCTTGCACCACCGTGTCCTGCCCGCCCCACGGCACGCCCAGCCGCCACAGGGCAGTCAACGTGCCCCGGTCTCCGTTCCTGGCTGCGGCTGTGTACGGCGAGGCGTCTTGCGACACTGCGAGGCACCCCGGCTGCTCCGCCAGCCACTCCAGCAGCACCTCACAGCCGCCTTGCGCTGCAGCCGCCACCGTCCACGCGCCCAGCTGCACCCCAGGCAGCAGCTGCAGCAGGTACTGCACCAGGTCCAGGTCGCCCCGCGCGGCGGCAGCAGAGAGCACATCGGCTCCCGGGCCCCTGTTCCAGTCGAACATGCCCATGCCCACCAGCAGCTGCAGGCCCTCCAGCAGGTCGTAGCTGTTTGTCGCCTTGTTCCTGGGCCACGCTCGGATGAAGCGCTCAGCGTCGGAGCAATTAGGATGGCCATCAGGAACCCCAACCGCACACGTCAGCTGCCTGACTGTGTCCAAGCTGCCCCTTTCGGCAGCCGCCATGTATGCTGCAAACGTAAACCGGACGCCGGCGTGGTGTAACAGCTCCAGCATCTGTGCGTCGCCCAACTCGGCTGCGGCTTCGCAGAGCTTTCCCCTGGTAGTGATCATGGCATCCGCCCTGGGCACTTCGTGTGGCTCGTACACGGCAAGCAGGTAGCGAACCGCCTCCACCTGCCCCGCTGTGATGGCTGCCCTGGTCAGGAAGTACAGATCATACCCATACCCGACCGTCAGCTGCGGGCAGCCCCGCCCCTGCAGCCAGGTCAGCTTCGCCACGCCGTCACGGCTCTGCACCGACGCAAGCTGCAGGGGATGCCAGCTTCTCGCATCGCTTCCCTCCGTTGGCAGCTCGCACCCCACCTCGTCCACCAGCCACTGCACCACCGACAGGTCGGCGTGCTGCAGAGCGCCCTCAACTGTCTCCCTGCCGAGCGGGCAGCCGCGGTCCCGCAGCCACCGCAGCCTGCCCAGGTCCCCTGAGCGGGCGGCGGCCGCACCGGTGCTGTCCTGCAGACGGAGGCCCTTACCCTCACCTGCAGCCGCAATCAGCCACTCTACCTTGGCATGAACGCCAGGTGTGGCTGAGGCAGCCGCCGCGCAAAGCACCCCGTGGGTCAGGAAGGGCTGGAAGACCGCTGACTCGCCCTGCAGTGCCTCCCACGCCGCCTGCAGCCCCGCCATGTCGCAGTGCCGTGCCGCTGCCTCCAGCACGCGCCATGGGCGGAGCATTGCAGGGCAGTGGCGCACCAGCCAGCCCAGCAGCTGCGGGTGGCCGGCGCTGGCCGCCACAACGCCGGGATCAGGATAAGGGCCAGGAAGGAACACCCGGCTCTGCAGCAGCTCCGGGAAGATGCTGGGCTGCAGCAAGGCCCAAGCCACCTCCAGGTTGACCTCGCTACCGCTGGCGGCAGCTATGCACAGGAGGTGCAGCTTCTGCTCAAGCGTCATATACCACAGTGCCTCCTGCCCTTCCTCCTGGGCCCAAGGCGCGGAGTGGGTCGGCAGCGGCTCGGCCAAAGTAGCGCTGCAGTCGTCTGGAAGCGCCTCGTAAGCCTCCCAGCACACAAGGCGGGCGCTGAGGGTGCGCTCATTCGGGGGCAGCAGGGACAGGATATGCAGCTGCAGGGCGGTGGGGAGCTGAGGAACTCCGCGGCAGAGCTGCTGCTGCTGCCGCAATGAGCTGCAGGAGGACTCGTTGAGCTCCATGCTCGCTGGTTGCCGTTATACGCGTGCCGACGGGCTTCCGCACGGCCTGTGCGCCAGGCCGGCAGAGCGTGCTCCCCTGTTCAGTGACGTTTGGAAGGGTTCCGATGAATTCGAGAACGTCAGTAAATAAATGCAGAGGCTCACCAACGAGCGTTTGCTGAACCATGCACAAACAAGGACAGCAGGAAAAGGGACCTGCCTATCGCGTGCGTTCAGCCACCCCGTGTCAAAGCTTGGGCTAGGGACACGTCGACTATAAGCCCTAAAATGCCAATACCTAGCCAGTACCTACCAAAAGGGCGTTGGACGCAGGCGAAGACCAGCGTAGACCAGAGCGCAGGTGCAGCTGCGTGCAAAGTATCACCCAGATATGGTAAGTGTATGGCGTCGGCTACGTCTGGGTGATGCCGGGTGAGGGTACCGGTACCATGGTGCTCAGAGTAGGAAAGGGCGCGAAGGGCATGTAAGGAAAGCTGCGTGACCACATGCAAGGTCCAGCCTGACACCAGTCTTCCTGGCATGGCTATGTGCTCTGGCCCTGTACGGGATGCCATTGCTTGGTTGCGGCACGCTTCGGCTGTACGCTGCATGGCATGAACGAAAACCATTGGAACTTCTGCCGTGCATGGCCCTTGGGTCGTAATGGCCCTCGACATCTTCACCGGAAGCTAGACGATGCACCCCATCATGTTGGCGTTCCCATCATACTGTTACTTACTTGGCATCGTCGTTGCCCCTCGCCCGCATTGCCCCCGAACAGTACATGGCACCATGCCATAGCGCCACCAGGGAAGGATGCAACGCGGACACCATCATGCAGTTGATTTTGGGCCAGATTCCAAAGCAACCCATCGCGCGCATAGGAGCAGCGGTGGGGCGCCCGGCAGCAGCAAGAGCGCCCTCGCGAGATTTCTGCAGGAGCGTTTCTTAATTGTATTGGTCATATTAAGTGTTCCTTTCATGTATCTTGGTAAGGTGCACGCGAACGGATGAAGAAAATTTCGTGCAACGGCCTTCACCTCAACGGTCACCTGACACGCCCTGGGCTTTTGACCGGCTGACGCCGCAGTCGCTCGGAGCCTGCGCCGAGGACAGCTTCACGACATTTACCCGGACAACGTCATGGATCTGCCCACATGCCCAGAGCGGTTAGCAGCTCTAGGGCTAGACTTTGGTGGGTGACGCGGGGTGCAGGTGGCGCGCTGCTCGGTTGGCGTAGGGTGCTGCGCGACTGGGGAACGACCCATTACGGGTTTATCCTGCAGCCACAGTATGGGGGTCCAATACACCCGCAACCCAGATCCAGGACACAGGGGAGCCCCGGCGCCATGCGTGCACTACACCCTCTCCCCGCTGAACCCCCCTCCCCCTGACCGCCATCCCCTCCCAGCCCCGGCCCCTCTACCTCCCCGTCCTGACCGCGCCCTCTTGTCGCACCCCTTCCCCCATCCTCCAACCTCCATTCTCATTCCCCCAGGCGACAGCGGCTCCATGCGCCTGGCGGTTAGCAAGTGGGCCCTGGACCGGCGGCGGGTGTACGACGCCATGGGGTCCGGCGTGCACACCCAGGGGCTGGCGCTGGGCGGGGTGGTCACGCAGGGGCTGCGCCAGCACGACCTGTTCCGCTACAGCTCCGACTCGCGATCCGGGCAGCTGCTCATCAGCCCGCTGCTGCACGGGCTGGAGGTGCCGGTGCGTGCGATGGTGCTCCCGCTGCGTGACTCGGTGGCGGCGGGGCGCATCCGGGACGCCATGCGTGCGTTGCTGCTGCCGGCGGTGGCGGCGGGGAGCATCTGGCTGCAGGACGACGCGCTGTACCATGCCACGCTCTACCACGCGTCCTCGCACGCGGTGGGTGGCGGCTTGGGTGTGTAGAGATGCTGTCGCGGGAACCGGGGTGCATAAGCCCGTATATAGTGAAGACCGGTTGTTGTCGTCTTGGGTTTGTGCTGTGGGATCTTGTGCGAGTGTACATGTTATGGCGTGTGGTAAGCTGGTAGACGCACCACAGTTCGGAGAGCAGGCATGGTCATGGTCAGGCAGGTCAGGGGCAAAGTTTCGTTGTGCCGCGCCAAGAAGGGCAGCCACCGTGCCGGCCAAGCAAGCCCCGAATTGAACAGGCTCCTATCCGGCTAGCTGCCTAAAGCCCAACGGGAGAAGCTGGGCAAACTGCTACCGTTTCTACAGTATGGCACGTGCCAGAACGTCCTGGGTTATTGCTTTGCCGCCGATGGTCATGGTAATACCTGAGGTGGGGCGGGGTGCGCAGCGTGCGCAGCAGCTCGCACGCCTCCACGGCGTAGAGGGACGCGGCGCCGTGGCGCAGGCCGGCCGCCAACACCTTGCCTGGGAGGGGCCGAGACAGGGGGGACATGGGGACAGGGAGGGTGCGGTAAGTGTGGTACCTGGCCTTGTCCCGCAGAAGCCCATCCACGCCAGTGCTGCGGTGGTGGCGGAGGAGGAGCGGGCCATCAAGGGCGTGTGCGGCTCCACCTGCCCCATCAACGCGGTGCTGGACAGGGTCATCATCACAGCCACAGGTACTCAGGCCTGTGCTTTGTCGCGGGGCGCTGGCATGGGGTTGTGCTGAAACCGTGAAAAGTGTCAGGGGTCTTGGGTACGCGGTTGGGGGCCTGGGCGCGTACATATTTAACTCGGGTAGGTGTGTGCTCGGGAGCTCAACAGGCGGTCCGTGTGCAGTGGTTCTAATGGTATATTTGAGCAGAAGGGGCAGTCGAGCCGCAAGCGGACCCGAGGCGGCTGCGGTGCTGGCTCATGGGACACGGCCCGTGCGTTGACGATTCGGTGCAGTGTGCCACTAGCCCCCATCTTCCTCATCACGCAGTGCATCCATGCCCCATGCCGCCATGCGCCCTGACGCAACTCCCCTTCTTCACTCGTGCACGCCTACACCGACTGAATGCCAAGCTCTTAGGGCCTCAACCCACGGTGCACATCCGCATGGCAGCACCAGTGCCGTGCCGTACGACACCGTACCTGCACTGCCATCCGGCAGGTGTGTGGCGGCGCGCTGGCAAGTGCACGTCCCCGTTGCAGCTTCATTTCATAGTGTAATCCAAACTGCACCCAATGTGTTGCATGACTGGTCCCTCCTGCAGGCGTGGTGGTTGCCTGTTGGCAGGTGCTGCCCACGGGGGGCGAGCCGGCGCTGCTGCGGGAGGCGCTGGGCCGCGCGCTGCCCAACGCCCCGCCGCGCGAGGCGCAGATGGTCAAGGAGCCCGCCATGCTGCACACCACCATAGCACGCCTGCTGCAGCCGCCCGCGGAGCTGGCAGAAGCTGCGTCGGCGCTGGACAAGCAAGGGGCTAACGGGAGCACCAGCAGCAGCAGTGGTGGTAGTGGTGCGGGTGGTGGTGTAGGGGTGGATGAGGGTGCGGGCGGTGGGAGGGAGCTGCGTGCGGAAGGGTTGGAGGCTGGTGGGAGTCAGCGGAGGCTGCTTGGGGACACGGGGGGAGGGGAGGGCGGTGGGGCTGGGGGAAAGGGAACGGGGCCGCGGGTTGGCAGGGCGGTGGTGGCGGTGGGGGAGGGGCAGGGGCCGCTGGATGCGGAGGTGGTGGTGGCGGCGGTGGATGCGCTGAGCGGCATGCTGTGTGGGTTAAGGGCGCAGTTCGGAGAGGTGTGGTTCATTGAGGAGCAGGACTTGTTGGCGCTAGCGCTGGATGGGAGGTACGTCAAGCACCTGGCGCCGCTGAGGTGCCCCGCGGCAGGGGCGGGGGTGGGGGCCGCTGCGGCGGCGTAGGTGCGCACGATGTGCTGTGCGGGCTTGAAGTTGCGGTCCTGACGCGTGGCAGCAGCCCTCGTGGTGGGGAATGGTGCAGAGTAGTGCTGTGGGGTGCTCTGGGCCGCTGCTGACTGTGTGGTGGGAGCTGGCAGGTAGCAGCCGCAATACAGGCGTGCTCAAGGGAATAGGGAGGTGAAGGAGACAGGTATGTTACAGAAGGAGGCTTCCCGGAATGAAATTGCGCCAACATGCTGACGCGTCGCCTGCTAGTGTATATCTCAAAATAGTGTTCGCACGCCAGCTAAACGAAATGCGCTGGCTCAGCTGCACGCCGTGTATGCACACCGTGACCTTCTCACACATACGATAGACAGCAGCATGGCCGTATCTGACGGCCCCAATATGAAAAATACAACCCAAGGAACAACAATGGGCCAACCACACCAGCACAGACATTCCAACGAAAACATGGCTTGATCTTCTCCGGAAACCATCGCCACGGGCGTTTAAAGCGCACACGAGCATATACGCCCGCCACACACCTCCGACGCCCGCAGCATCCATCAACGTATACACACAATCACAGCCAAACGCATCCGCACAGCTCCTACGTGTGCACCAGTGGACGTGCCGTAGCCTCCCCATGCGCATGCTCGCCTATGAGGCATTAGGTAATACTGTACAGAAGTAACATGCTGCCCCCGTATGCGGCGGTCCCCTCGTCTCTCCACTTCATCGTCAGCTCACTGCACCGCAGGCCATAGCCCCAACACTCCCCATACCGATGATCCACCAGTATGACCAGGTATCTGTTGGGACTCCAAGCCATGCGTGATCGTTCCCACACACCCTTTCCGGGCGCCGGCACTCCTGGGGCTCACCTCCTTCGGTCCCCCTCTCCTCTCGGCAGCGTCCCAATTCCCGACCGAAGCGAGCTCAACAGTCCGTGCACACTCATACAGCATACATATATGAATAGTATACAAACAGGATCGCAGCGTCCTACCCAACTGGTGTGTACCGTAGGCCTATGGGCAAGTAGCTGGGAGGCAAGGATATCCCCAGACAGACAGGCCGCGTACCTAAGGCCGGGTCGACACATCTCCATCAATCATCTGACACAAGCTACAGCCTGGGCACAGGCCTTATTTGGATGCACTATTACACAACAACCCGATGTCCATGGCGCCCCGACAGAACCCAAATGTGGGCTCTGCCGCCCTTCCTCGACCGCCGCCCACTACAGCCAACCACCGCTGCCGACACCTGTACAACCAGTCGTTCACTATCCCCCTCCCCGACACACAGCACCAGCACCTGCTCTCCTCCTCACGTGCCAGTACCCTAAATCTTCCAGCGCGCGCAGCTGTTGCGCCTCGGTCGCCCCCTCCGCGGTGCATTTCCACACCCCAAAACCTGCTGTCTCAGTTCCCGCTCACTTGCGGCCTTTCTTGGCTGCCTTCTTGCTGCCAGCGGACGGTGGCGGCGGTGGCACCCCGGCGCCCGCGGCGGGGCTGCGCGAGGCGATGAAGAAGGAGCGGCCGCTGGCGCCCGGCAGCAGGGGAGTGCCCGCACCCGCCTGGTCCTGGGGGTGAAACGCACAAGAAGGACCGCAGACGGCACAGGACGCACCCGCACCGTCAGCTCACTAATCCTGGAGCAGCAATTATGCGGCGACCCGAACGTGTGGCGCTACAAGTTCCAGCACAAGTCGACACCACGAGCTGCCAGACCGGGGCTGTGAGGCGGGACGTGCAGCGTCAAGATCGGCGAAGTACACAGCGGAGTGGTCGCACCTTGCTGCGCGCCTTGATGCGCTCGGCCCACGCCCACGAGTCCGAGGGGCTGCCGTCGTTGCCATGCAGATCGCGCAGGGCTGGCGGTGCACAAAGGGGGTAGGGACACAGTACGTCAACAGGGCAGGTCCAAAAACCTTCCGGCAGCAACGCTGGGCGTTTACCGTCCTAGAGACAACGGCTAAACCAGCGAATCCTCCTGTGCGTCAACCGTGCCGCCCAGCACCAGCAGCTTCATGTCTTAGCGGGCCCACCGCGGGCCTACTCCGCGCTCGCCGTCGTGTCTTCCAAGCGCAGGGCACAGCAGGTGACACAGCACCCACCAGCCTCGTAGTCGTCGTCCCAGCTGTTGCGCGAGGGGTCCGCCGCGCGCTCCGGGTCGGGCACCTGGTCGTACGGCAGCTCGCTCAACCGCAAACCGTCGCGGCGGTTGGGGTCGCGCTCGCGGACCTGCACGGACATACCGGCAGTGACTGCCTGTCAGCAACATTACACACAAGGAGAAGCCGCGCAATCCCATATCCCGGCGCTTGCACGTTAGCCCCAGCTCGCCCTAGGGCTTTGCCCAGACGTGCACAACGGCTAACTTGCACCACAGAAGTGCGACTTGGAAACCACAAGACCCCTTCCACCATTGGTGGACACCACAGCGTCTGGTGCTGCTATTCGGCATTCTCCGACGCCTCCACCCACCTGCACCACTGGCACGCGGCCCAGCAGGTCCCAACATGCACACTTATGAGCCCCATTCGAAACGAAGCAACCCGCCCACCTGCACCACCGGCACGCGGCCCAGCAGCAGCTGGTCCACGCTGTCCTCCACCCAGTGGGCCACGTAGAAGTTGCGCGCGCGGATCTCCACCACGATGGGAAACGTCGGCGGCGCCTTGCGCTCCAGGATCTGTACAATAGCCAGAAACGTGCACGCGGCCGGGCAGCAACGGCACGCAAGGGCTTGTCAGCACTCACTCTCAGGAGCGCAACCACGACCAAGGACAAGGACATAGGGTCGCCCCCGCATCTCTGGGTACCCCACCGCTAGGTGGTAGTAGCATCACCCCGCTGTGGCCTCTCCGTGCAAGCTCAAGCCAGCCCACTGCACCACACCAGGACAGACACGTGTACCTTACATGCCGCACGGGCGCCCCTGCCCTCACCGTCTTCTGCGTGCCGCGTGCGCGCGCCTCTTCATCTCCCAGCGTCACCGCCGCCACGCCGCCCACCAGGTCCGCCAGCGTGGGATTCTTGATCAGGTTCTCCAGCAGGCAGCCGTGCGCCGTGCCGATGAGCTGCACGCCGCGCTCGGCGATGGTGCGGCACGCCAGCGCCTCCGCCTCCGTGCCGATCTCGTCCACCACCACCACCTGGGGCATGTGGTTCTCCACAGCCTCGATCTGGGGGACGAGGGTAGGGGTCCGAGGGGGTAAGATAGGCTCGGGATAGCGAGGCCACCAAGGGGGTGAACGGAGCAGGCAGGTGAGGCAAGGGGCGGTCAGGATGGCGAGGTAGGCGACAAGGTTGTTGCAGTGCGGTGCAGAGCAGCTTAATCGGTCCGCGAATGGCGCTGGCGGTGGCTTCAGGCTCTCGTTGCACCCTCAGAGAGATGCACTGCGCTGTGCGCCAGGCCCCTCGCACCCACTTCCCCACGTCCCCACGCACCATGACGTCGTGTTGGCGGGAGGCGTCAGCCACCTGCATGCGGCGGGCGCCGCCGATGGCGGGGTGCGGCACGTCGCCGTCCCTACAGGTGGGGGCGCACGTGTACGGGATGGACAGAAGTGAGCAGCAGCGGGAGAAGAGGAGCACACCAGCGGCACGCAGGTGCGCGCAGCGGCGTTCGGGACAGTGTGCAGGCTTCAGGCTTGCCGACGTCTGTATCTGTCTTGACACCTGTGCAGCGGCGGTTGACAGGAGCATGCAAGGGATCACTCCCAAGTGGAGTGCCGTATGGCAGTCTAGCCAAATGGATCCCATGCGCAACCGGGGACCCACCCACCCTCCGATCTCGTTGCTGGTGTCCACGATGACCACCCGCTTGCGGTACTCGTCCGACAGCGCGGCGCACATCTCGCGGATCACGGTGGTCTTGCCCACACCGGGGCGGCCCAGCAGCAGCACAGAGTGCCCGCCTGCACGGAGGGCGGGAAGCAGCGGTGCACGCGTTGAAGGCCACAGCCGCACTTCCCGTACATTGAGCAACGGTGCAACTCAACCCGAGCAGGGTAAGGAAGACGGGCAACAAGACGCCCCGCCGCCGGCCTCAGGCACCACCCCGCTAAACACGCGGTAAGCCGCACCCTCACCCGGTAGCCCCGCGCGCTCATTCTCTGCACCGGTCACTGCTGGCTCTATGCTATGCAGTCCAGGCAGCTGTATCGCGACTCACTCTCCACCAGGTCCTTGAGCATGGAGATGTGGCCCGCCACGGCGCGCCCCACGCGGCAGGTGAGGCCCACGATGGCGCCGCGCCGGTTGCGCATGGCCGAGATGCGGTGCAGCGTGCCGGGCACGCCCGCGCGGTTGTCGGCGCCAAAGTCGCCCACGGCGGCCACAGCGGCCTCCAGGTCGGCGGCGGTCACCTAGGGGGATCGGTGGAGGGGAGAGGAGAGGGTGATTGGGGGATGTGCATTCAGGGTGTGCCCGTGGATGTGTGTGCAGTGACCAGTGCGGGGCCGGCGGCGTTCGCAAGCCGCACGTTGCCCCTGGGGCGTGGGGGTCAGTCGAAATGCAACAGCATGTCCGGCTGCAATGGAGGGGGGTGGGGTGGGGTGCTTGGTTTGTACAGGCGTTTTCGAATGCCGCAGGTGGCGGTGGGTTGGAACCGTCCAGTGTGTTGAGGGTCGAGGATGGCACGTGTCGTGTCGCTGCCCTTGCGTTTGGAACAAGTGCGTTCGTATGGGACAGTACAGCTGCGACGGGGCGCTCACCTCCTGCTCCCGGAGGTACTCCCCTGCTGGGATGCCCTGGAAGCGTGCCTCGGGCTGGCGACCCAGATCGAGGACCACCTGGGAAGGCGAACAGCAGCAGGCGTTTGGGAGGGAAACTGTCGGCATGTCCAAGGCGCGGCTGAGCGCAAGAATAGCCGGACGTGCATAGTACTTGTGGATGGTGCTGGCGCAGCTGCGTGGCGTTTCGGTTTTGAGCTGCGGTCTGCGCACCTCGACCAGTGATGCGCGCTGCGGGTGGTTGACCAAGGGTTCCCGAATGTCCTCCGGCAGCAGCTGCAGTGAAAAATGGATTGAGTTAGCATTTCTGTTCCTGACGCGCCCTGTCTCAAGCAAGCAGTGCCACCATACTGGGAGCGCTACCTGCTGATGAATTGTTTCGCACTTCCTACCGTTAGCAGCTCAGACAGATCATCTTGGACGACGATAGTGCCATCACTTGCTGGTACATCTGAACGATCAACCTCTGCAAGCGAGGGCGATAGCCTGTGTGGCCGGGCCTTTGGACAGTTGCGGCATGTTGCAGTTTCCAACGTCGACGTACCTATGACTCGAGGAATCCCAGACACAGGTGTTGCAAGCTGATCTACTTGATAGCGACATAGTGTGCTTGAGCGACCCGTTGGTCGCTGAGCCGGGAGGATAGTGCTGACCAGCGGGACCTTCGCGCTCGACGCTCCCGCGGCGCGACAGGGCCTGCAAGGTGGCGACAGCACACTCCATTACAATAAATACATGAAGTACAACATTCCACGCAAGCGAGCAGGAACGGTTTCCATACCTGTTCCTGCAGTGAAGCCCCAACGCCATGGCTACGCTAGGGTTCTTTGAGTCGGGTTTAAAGGTGTCAGGCGAAAGGTGCGCAAGTGCACCTCAATACTGCACGGGTCTTGATGTTATACTGACGTTGCCAGGGGAGAGCAATGAGCTGATTCCTTGGGGAACCTTTGGAGCAGAAGCGCGGGAAACGGCTGCCAGCAACACGGCGTATCAACAGATATAAAGGGCAAGTATGTGCTTCAAGTTAACATTCAGTGAGTTGCAGGCGGAGGCACTTGAATGGGATGCCAATGTCCGAATCATGGGCATCGTGGGACGATCCTGGAAATTGTCAGTTCCTTGTGTCCACCTCCAGAAGAATAAGGTATTACGTTACTTACAGCAGTATAGTACTTGCGTTGTGCTGACCCCTACTCTGACGTCGCGGCGTGACGTCGGCTGTCGAAGGGCCTCGTCAACCCTCCGAGCGTCGCGACAGCATGCAGACACAGGCATACCGATAGCCGTAACAGGTTCTATCTGAAGTTGTTTTAGAGTCAGCATATGAGGTCCATATTGCGTCTGACACATGGTTCTTCTCCGGTTCCTGCTCCGGCTGCTCCCAACCCCACGTCCACGCCCGGTTACGCCCTATAGACTTTGACAGTTGCTCTCCCTCTACAAACCCGTAACGCCGGAAACACAGGAATGCACGATTGACGCACGGTCAACATGTGCAAGGCACTCACTAGAGCCCTGCATGCATCCATCGATCCAATTATGTCGGCCCTTTCTTTCCCGTCTTCATACCGTACAATTCATCACAAAGAAGTCATGGTATACTGACATGCACTGACGGCCATTGAGGAATGAGTCAGATACCTACTCTGCACCCAAGCCCCCTGTGCAAGCACGGCTCATGGATGCTGGCCCGAGCCAAAACCCTGGGTGCCAAGACACCACCACTCACGCTACCGATATGCTATCGCGTGCGACCTGGGTTGCTAAGACCGGACGTCCCATGCATGCGCAATGACGGGCTAGCTGCTACCTCCCTGTGCCTCACCATCGTTATTGGTGCACAAACGGTTGGGCCCCACCGGTACCGTACTCAGCCACGTGTAGCCACCAGGGGCAGCCGCCGCGTCATTGCCTACCATAGCCTCCCACCGTCGTCTTTGCCTCTGCTTGTCAACCCACTGCCTCTTCGCGTGCAGGCTCTAGCGTCCCCGTAACTTCCTGACGCCTTACACGGTTTCCTCGCGTTCTTTACGCGTACCGCCACCGCCACCGCCACACGCCTGCTGCCAGAATGCAACTAACGCCACGGCCTGCGCCTACCACCAGCCGCGACAGCCGCTGCCTTCATGCTCCCGCAGCCCGCACCACCTTTTCCCATAGCCTCCCGTCGTCGCAGCCAGCGCCGGCGCCTTTCTACCCATACACGCTGCCACCAGCAGCACCAGCTTGCCCCCCATCTCCACCACATCTCCACCACAGCTACCAGCAGCCTGTCATGGGCTCAACCGCCTGCAGGCCCGCCCATTGCCCACAAACCCTGGTGCAACTTCTCAACCTCCTGCCGCGCCTGCTTATCGCCACCCCAGTAGTAGGTGCACAACCTTGCCACCAGGCACTCCATTTTTGGGGAGGCACTTCAGGGGCACCCCTGCTCCACCAGCCAACGCACGGCCGGTGGCGGCGCTCCCTGTCCCTTGGCCGCCTCCAGCAAGCCCTCGCCCAGCCGCACCGCCAACCTCCGCAGGCAGGCCAACGTACCCCGATCGCCGTTATTTGCCGCTGCTGCATACCACGACATCCCGACGCCGCCTTTAAACTCCTCGTTAGCGTCCATCCGCACCAGAGCCTCAAGGGCCGCTTCACACCCGACCGCAGCGGCGTTGCTGACGACCTGAACAGTCCCGCGCGCACGTGCCCTCTGCTGCAGTGCCCTGATGAGCGACCAAGGCTGGTGCCCCTTGACCGCTGCCTCCAGCAGCTGCTCCCCCCCGCCGGCGTTCCTGGCCCATCCCGCCTCCACCAACAGCTGCACAGCCTCCGTCAGCCGGTCGCTGTCAGCACTGTTTTTTTTTCTGGTGAAGCTGGGCCACTCCCGAACGGCGTCGCACAGGGTAAGGCCCCCGGGAAGGTAACCGGCGGCCTGCAGCAGGAACCGCACCATGGGCAGGTCGCCTCGCTGGAGCGCTACGCGATAGAACCGAGCTGCGAACTGGCAGCGCAACGGGCCGCCTGACGCGTGCAGCAAGGAAACGGTCGGCACAATGCTAGACTACACGGCGGCAGCAACTGCCCTGAGGGAGTATCTGCTGCCCCTCGCTCTCACACTCAGAGGGCCCCCAGCCTGCAGCAGCAGCTGCACTGCCTCCACGTTGCCCTGCTTGGTTGCCGCCTGCACGGCTTCCAGGCTGCCAAGCACTGCGCCGCGCTCCTCCAGCCACCGCAGCTCGGCTGGGCTGTCCCTAGGGGACCCAGCCGCCGTGCACACCACCTCAAGGCTGCGCCACTCATCACTGGTGGCAGGAGGCAGGAACCGAGTGGCCTCCGGCCCTGCCTTCTTCCTCCTCCCTCCTTTCTGCAAGACGCCGCATGCAGGCCATGTCGGCGTGCTGCAGTGCCGCCAGCAGCACTGTCTTGGTACCCCACTGCAGGCCGCGGTCCCGCAGCCGCCGCAGCCGGCCAAGATCGCCTGAGGCGGCAGCCGGAGCCACGCGCCTGAGGTGTCAGCTGTGATACCCCCGCCGCGGCCCTTCTCAAGCACCCAGTCCATCTTTGCGACAGCGACAGCGCCGGCGTCAGTGCAGGACGCGGCTGCAGTTATCACACGCTTCCAGGCCTCCCGCACGTGACCGCCGCAGCTGCTCCGCCGTGAGCGACAGCCGCTCCCCAGAAAGCCGCAGCTGGGTCCGCGCTAAATCTTCCTGCTGCTGCTTGTAGTCCACGCACGCCTGCGCGTGCCGTAGCATCTCTGACGGGCCCCACCCGTGTGCGGTGCTCCACCCAACACGTCCGCCGCTTCCAGCCTCTGGAGCTCCCGTTTTGCTGCGTCATTTTGGGCGTTGGCCTGCCGCCACTCCCGACGACACCGCCCCATACGGTACATGGCCGCGAGTGAAACGTCCCCGCGCACCTCCGGCGCAGCCTCGTACTGCCTCTGAAGTCGCTGCCCCACCACTTCCCACTCCGCCTGCAGCCCCGCCAGGTCGCAATGGATCGCCGCCGCCTCCATGGTGCGCACTGGGTCCAGCAGCCCCGTGCAGCGCTGCGCCAGGGAGGGCAGCCGGCGGGCCAGGCCTGAAGCCACGGCGGCCGACCCGACGTCTGGCACTGAAGGCAGGGCTGCCTTCTGTCCTCCGTGCTGCAGTCCTTCCGGGTTGGAGTGGTGCAGCAGAGTGTAGTAGTGCTCCGACTGCAGCAGCTGCGCGGCTGTAGCAGCTGTCGGGCGAGGTCCACATTGACCTCGCAGCCGCTAGCGGCCGCTGTGCCGCGCAGCCGCAGTTTCTGCCGGACGGAAGGTCAGCTGCCGCAAGCCCTCCTCCGCACCACCCTCGAGGAAAGCTGCTGCGAAAGCGTTGGGTGGCAGTGGTTGGCTGAAGCACGCGGTGCGTTTGGCCGGCTCGGACAGGTGGCGGGCAAGCTGCTTGCATGCCAGCCTCCGGCCTGGGGCCTGGTCGTTGGGGGCAGCAAAGGTGCAATAATTCGTGCGGAAGGCCGGGGAGTCCTCCGCTGTCGGTTCTTGTGCAGTGCGTCATAGCTGCCGTCGTACGGCCTGGAGGTGCAGTTCGGGGTGTGTGCAGGTTCTCGGGGTCGGAGCGCAGGTGCCTGAAGGAGCCCCGCTACACACCCGAGAAACGGACGTGGTGTGGTGGCGAACGGGGACAAGCGAGCGGTGCCGCAAGAGGAAGCACCTTGTTGCAACCTAGACGCCGACTTTTCGCCACAGACAGGGTGTCGCACTCAGCTCCTTACCTTGAAGCGTATAATAATAGCTGGTTGTCACGGCGGAGCCTGCGCAGAGGGCCTCGGGTGTGCCGGAAGGTGTCGACAGTGTCGCTAAACGGGCTTCTTAGCACGTATCAGCAGGCGCGCAGCTTACAAGACCACATGCAGATTTATAGTGCAGTCATCAGTCTGGGCTTTGAGAGGGTGTTACATGGAAACACATCGGCCCGTGGCCCACATGGTGGGCTCGTGCTCATTGGGCACTGGTAGCACATCCATTCCTCGTGCACTGCAAGTCTTTGTGCTGTTGTCGGCTGCTAACAGAACAGCGCCGAGCTTCATTGTCCACAGGGCTGCCCCAGAAGGGATGGAACGCGTGCCCACACGTGCCCGTGCCACCGATCACAGCAGGAGAGATCCCTGCTGCGCCCAGTGGCTGTCGCAGCGATTGTACGGTACGGTACGGTATGGTACAGTACGGTACGGTACAATAGAACCCACCAGGTTAACAGACGGTACCCAGAAACAACGAAAATGTACCGCTACGAGCTACCGTTTGATTGTGTGCGGTCACGGGTGATTGCATATGACATTCAGGGAGCGATCGATAGATGTACTGCACCACTGCCGCTGTGGGCACGCACGTCCAGGCACATCCCACTCCCCAGGCGACCTGTTTAACCCCTACTACGACCAAGTCCCCCATAGATGTTCCCCTTGTCCAACAGTCGTGTCTAATGGCGCACTGCATGAAGTGTCAACAACAGCAGTCCATGCACCAGGGCGCCACCCGACCGTCGCGTGCCCTTGTGCCGCCCACGACCCCCTCACCCACCCACCGGCTACTGTCCTGCTGAGCGCTCCGTCCAGGGCCATAACAGGACATCAATGTCACTGGAAGGCAGGTTCCTGCTGCGGTAATAGACACATGCGCTGCACACCGGCTCCGTCCCAGCGTCCCAGGGCAACCGCTGCTCGTTCTCTCACATGCTGGATTCCCACCTAATAAACTGTCACGCCAGCCGGCCTTCCGCCGGACATGCCTTGGCATGGAGACATGCACGCACAGCAGATTATATGGACAAGAATTAGGTAAATCAAGTAAATCTAGTGTTGATCCTCTCCTGCCCCCGCGCAGGCCATGGGCGCACACCGGTAAGCGGTGGCGCACAACGCAGCTCGCTGGTGGCACGGGGCATCACGGGGCTACGGTTTGCATAGCAGGCGTACGTTGACGCACGTAAAATCGCGGCACCCACGACCGGTGGCATGGCGGATAGGCACGGTGAGAGCGGTAGGCTATTCAGGATGACTTGTCTTGCCATTCGTACCTGTAAATGTTCCACGGCCTTGGCCCCATTCCGGTCAAGCACCTGAGCTCACAGGCTATCAGAACCGGTTAGAACCTTCCACGCCCACAAGCCAGTGACACGCATGTTGAGCCACATTGTAGGTAGCTTGCGGCAGATGGATGTGGCCGTGTGGTCGAACGTGTGACACAGGCCTCGTACCGAACCACCCCACCAGGTCGTGGCTTCCGGATACCAGTTGGGCGGTAGCCCACCCCGAGGCGTTTTACGCGTACCCCCAAGGCCCCGGGTACCAAGCGTACCGGTATGAGCTTTGGGCTGCCTGCTGTCCAGCCCTCAAGGCACTGATACTTTGCCTCGCTGCGGTTATCCCATTAGGCACGTGCACTACAAACTACCCGTGCCTTGCAGCTCATGCCCACGCGTAGAGCGCGTGGCCAAGGCCGCCCCTTGCTTGGGCACCTGCCGAGCTGCGTGGTGCGTACGTGCCAGAGAGTTGTCCGGTGAAGGAGGGCAGCACGGCTGGCATGTATGCGTATGCGCTGGCCCAGGCCGGGGCGATTCCCTTGCTTGTTCCTGGGAGAAGCGTGGAGCGAGCAGGCAAGGAGGAGACCGAGGGCGTTCTGCACTTCTGCCTCGACAATGCTCATGCAGAAAGAGTTGGTGGAGCGTCGGTGTGTGGCACTGCACCTTGACGTTGGAGTCCAAGGAAGAAGGGGGATTACGCAGGTGAGCTGGAGCAGGCTGGAGGCTCTCGTACCCACCAGGCGTCGAACACTATCGGCTCCAAAGAGGTGGTATACCAGCCATTCAGGGGCACCAGCCATTCAGGGGCATCAGCACTTCAGGGGCACCAGCCAAGCTAGGGCACAAGCAACCACAGCATTCCCACGTTCCTCGCAATATATGCCCGAAGGGGCCCAAAGGGGCGTCGCCGCCGTGGGCGTGGTGCGCGCCGGGGCTGGCACCCCCGGCTGGCAGCTTCCCGTGGCTGCCGCCGCCTCGCTGGCGGGCGTGGCCGCCGTCACGGCCGCCAGCCTGCTGCTGGGCCTGCCGTGCGACCGGCAGCCCGCGGAAACCATCGCCTTCGACCCCGCGGGGGTGCTGGACAAGCTGCGGGCCTTCGCGGCGGGGGGTCTGTTGCTAGCGTCTGTGGGTTACATGCTGCCCGCGGCCGCGCACTTCAAGCCAGTGGTTCAGAGTTGGTGGCGCAGGTGGGCCATAATAGTGGATTGAGCCGCCCAGCCCCGATTATATCGCAGGCGTTCGCAGTCCGGAGGCCCTACGCTGTGGCCCTGAACGTGAGGGAGCATGGCACACGTGAAAGGCAGGCGGCAACACGTTGCACTCCCCAGCACGTAGGGACCCAGCCGCGTGGCCCTCAACGTGCGGCCCGGCGCATCCACTCCACGCTGTCAAATCGGACAACAATGGGATACGCTCCTGCATTCCAAGCGCATTTGTACAACAGCGGGTAAAGCAAACACGCCTTTATATGTATGCGCTCTGCTGGAAACGCATGAGTTCGTTAGGGTCTGGACAATCGTATTCGTGAGCTGGAGGTCCTCGCGGCCCTGAGCCGGGTCGTTAGCGCCTTATTCACCAAGCATACCCAGCACGCTAAAACCTGCAACGTCGAATGCAGTAACGGCAGACTTAACCTTTATGAGCTCCCAGCTACAGTTCACCTCGGTCCAGCAGTCTGTGTTTTTACACCGGGTCGGAACTCTCTCTGGGGTCCGGCCCGCAAACATGCTAACCCAGCACCCGCCTTGATGCAAACAATAGGAGGGCCCAACGCTCCCGCTAGGCCTGGGTCGCCGCGCTTGGAACAGGAGGATGCCGCGCAGCCAGCCAAGGTCAGACAGTGGAGATGCTGTCAGCTTGTCACAACGCCAAGCAGTGTCATTAAATCACATTGCATCGTTGGCGCAGACTCGCAAGCACTATACCATCACGAAGCGGCGGGAGCGATGGACTGAGGAGGAGCACGCGAGGTTTGTCGAGGCGCTGAAGCTCTACGGACGACAATGGCGCAAAATAGAAGGTGATATCACAGTGGTCTCCTTGTAAGGCGCAACGCAGCAGCGCTGGCCGCTGTTAGGAGCGCGGGTTGAGAATCCAGTTCTCCATCGTCGACGCCCTCTCGCTCCTGGCCGCAGAGCATGTCGGTACCAAGACAGCGGTACAAATTCGCTCTCATGCACAGAAGTACTTCAATAAGATTGAGCGTGGTAAGTGCAAGCGTTGCGAGCGTCGGCATCCGTGCCGGGGAATTCCGTCACCTAACGCACGAGAACCGCGAACCCCTACGGGCAAGGTCGCGCATAATTAAAACTGTTTCCTTGAACATGTAGGCGACGCCAGCGAGGCCATTGAGGTACCGCCTCCTAGGCCGAAGCGGAAGAGCGGCCAGGCGCCACGCGGCCCTGTCGCGGGCCCTACAGCTGCAGCTGGCGGAAAGGATACAGCTGCAGGCGGAACAGCAGTAGGGCTAGACGATAACGCGGGTGCGTAGTGTCTTCGTAGCCTTCCAGGTTTCGGCTTGCGTGTTGCGTCGCTGTCCCCGTGTCGGTTGTCAACCTCTGTCGCAACTGCCACGCTCATGGGACTTGCCAACAGGCCCTTCTGAGAAGATACCACCTTCCAAAATCGACTGCGCATTCTCCTTATTTTGCAGGCTCTGATGGTGACGGAGGTCCCATGGGGGGTGGTGCGCTGGAGCGGCTGGGCAGCCGGGAGCAGTCCCCTGTCGCCGGGGAGCTGCAGGCCTTGCAGCTGCAGCCCAAGCAGCAGCACCAGCCGCACATGACCGGCCCCCTGCTGCGCACATCGCAGGCACTGCTGGCGCTGCGATCGCAGAACTCCCTCGACCCTGCCGCCCTCCTCCCTGGCGGCAGTGCTAGCGGAGTAATTGTTGATTGCTTGGGTCCCGGGCAGCTTCCGGGGCACGAGCAGGGGCTCCAAGCGGGCGGCCAGAGCCCCCCCTCCGCGTCGCCGCTAGCGCTGATGGAGTCTGCAGCAGCTGCCGGCGTGTGCGCCGCGCAGTTGGAGCAGCAGCAACAGCAGATCCAGCAGCAACAGCATCGGCAGTTCCAGGCGCAACAGCAACAACAGCAGCAGCAGCAGCTGTTGCCGGGCGGCCCAGTGGTGGCGGCGGCGGGGCCCCTGGCGCTGACGGAGCTCCCGGCGCCGCCGCCAGCCCCCCCGCTGGGCTTGCCAATGCCCACGGGCCCGCCGCAGCACACCCCAGGCTGCTCCCTTGCAGAAAGCATAGCACGCAACATCGCTCTCAACATGGCCCAATGGGCGCAGGTGCAGGCGCAGGCACCCGACGGGCTGGCTGCCACAGGCCTGCGCGGCTCGGCGCTCTCCGCCGCCGCGCCGGACCGGCAGACGGTCGAGGCAGTGGCCGCCGCCGCTGCAGCCGCCGCTGCAGCCGCCGCCACGGCTGTCATCTCCGCTGCCGGCGAGGCGATCCAGCAGAAGATACAAGAAAAGGCCGCAGCCGGCTACCTCCCTTTCCTCGTGCACCCACTCGCAGAGCTAATCCCTCCGCCCCTGGTACGGTCAGTCAGTGCAGCGGCATCCTCGGAACGCACCGCCCAGGTTCAGATGCCCTCGGGGCCACCGCCGCCGCCACCACCGGTTCAGCCGCAGCAGCTGCAGCCTGGCTGGGCGCTGACACACGGTCCCTCCCTCATGCAGGTCCTCGCCGGCTCCGCCGCCGCCCGCGGTCTGGGCCCGGCAGGGCCTCAGCAGCTGCCGTTACTGCAGCAGCAGCAGCAGCAACAGCAGCTCTCTCAGCAGACTAACCCACTCTCCACACGCACTGGCGGCGTGACGGCGGACGGCAGCCTGCCCTCCCGTTTGGGCGGACTGACGACCGGCAGCGAGCCGCAGACCCGCGAGGGCACCCCGACGGGCCACCTCAACACCGCCACAGCTACAGCGACCCCAGGCAACAGCGGGCACCACCCAAGGGCCTCCTGCCAGGCCGTTAGCATCGGCCAGCAGCAGCAGAGCCAGCAACACCAGCAGCAGCAGCATGCCTCTCCCACAGCGACGGTTGCTGCGGGGGGCAGCGGCAGTCTGGGTATGGGGCTCGCACCCGGAAGCCTCATGCGCATGGGGAGCTTGGGGCTGGGCAACTCGATGTCCGTCTCTGCCTCGCTCGCAGGAGGGCTTGGGCCGGGTGTCGGGCCCGTGGGTCTGGCCGTGCAGGGGGGGCTCGTTGGGGCTGAGGAGCTACAGCAGCAGCAGCATCAGCAGCTACAGCAGCATTTGCAGTTGCAGCAGTTGCAGCAGCAGACGCTGCTTCAGGCTCAGCAGCCGCAGGGCGGGGTGGAATGGGACGGCGCGGGTGCTGTTCGGCCGGGCGTGGGGTCCTTTGGGCCACAACTGGGACAGCCGTCCGGTCTGTCAGGCATGCTCAGCCTGCCCTCCGCCTGGGCCGACGAGCTGCAGCAGCTGCAACTGCAGCAGCAACTGCAGGCCCTCCAGGTGCAGCAACAGCAGCAGCAGCCGCTGCCTGCTTCCCGGGACACCTTGGGCCAACTCGTTACAGGCCTGGCAGAGAGCGAGGGACTCTTTGAGTTTCCTTCAGCGGCGCCGGGGGGCGCTGGTGTGGGCGGCATTGGGAGCATGGGCGACTTGCTGCGGGGGGGTGCCGCTGACCCGCGTGTGCAGCAATCGCAGCAGCAGGAGCCACCGCAGCAGGGCGGCGGGGTCTCCCTACAACGCCTGTACCCAGCGGACCCTGCCGCGCGCACGCCTGCCCAACGCAGCCAGGCGGCCGCCGCCACAGCAACAGCAGCAGCAGCAGCTGCTCCCGCCCATGCAGCCTTGCCAGCGGAGCGGAACGCCCCGACGGTAGCGGTGAAGGTGGAAGCCCAGACACCCCAGCACCACCAGCACGTGCAGCAGCAGCGGCGGGTCGATGGCGCGCAGGAGGCCGTGGTAGGCGGGAATCATGATGCTTGTTTGTCAGATCTGGCAGCAGTGACTGCGTCGTTGGGCCTGGGCCCTGCCCCGGAGCCCCGTGCGGCTGCAGGCCGGGACTCGAAGCCGAGCCCAGCGGCTAGGGAGCCGGGGGCTGTGACCGCATCGGGCTCGGGGGACGACGCGTGTGGCATGGAGGTAGAGCCGGAGCAGCGTGACCAGCTGCGGCTGCAGCAGCAGCAGCAGGCCGCGGGCGACAAGTCTTCTGGCGCTAGCGGCTCCGCGACTGCCGCCGGCAACTCCGACCTGGTGCCCCACGACCGTGCGCAGCTGCTGCTTCTGCAGGAGCAGCTGGTAACCCGCGGCCGGCAGCACGCAGGTGACATCCCCGCCGCTCCGGACGGAAGGTCCCGTGCCCCTTGCGACGGTGCAGCTGGTGAGGAGGACGGTGAGGGGCAGGGGCAGGTGCTGGGGCAGGGGCAGCGAAGGCATGGGGCACCGGCTGTGAGACACGGCGGCGTGGTGGCGGCTGCCCACACGCACACGCACACGCACACGCACGTGCGCGCTGGCTCGCACCCGCACCGCGGCGAGGGGGGTAGGGAGCACCAGAGCCACCGGCAACACCACCACCACCACCACCACCACGAGCAGCACGCCCGGGCGCACGGCAGCGACAACGACGAATACTGCGAGCAGCAGCAACAGCAGCAGCAGCAGGCGGCAGCAGCTGCTGCTGCCCAGCGTGCTGCTGCTGGCACACAGCAGGGGCAGGAGCAGGAGCTGCCTGGCGTGGGCGCCCTGGCCGCCCGGCGCGTGCAGGCCCTGGCGCTCGTGGGTCGGGGCAGGGGCCACCTGGAGGGCGCGACACGTGGCAGCCGCATGCGCGCTCCGGGGCGTCACGCGCACGCACGCCCGGATGCTGACGGCAACCCCAACGACTCGAACCGACGGCCGGGCTCCGCTGGCGGCAATGCAGACCGGCAGGAGTCGGCGCAGGGAGGAACGGGCGGCAGCGGCAACCGCGGCGCGGCTGGGCCGTGGGGCGAGGCAGCGGGGCTTGCCTGGACGGACGAGGCGGCTGCGAACGGCTCAGGGGATGGTGCGTACCAGCTTGACCAGCTGCAGTACCTGCCGCAGCAGTTGCAGCTGGAGCAGCTGCCTGGGGCCGACCCTGGGGTCAGTGGCACCACAGGGTCTGGGCTCAACAACCTGCAGGAGGTGCTTCAGGGCCCGGACCCCGCCGCCATGGTGCCGCTGCTTGCGCCGACGGCGGCTGCTGCCGAGGTGCAGCCGGACGCGGCGGCGACGCAGCTGGCGCGGCAGCGGCTGTCCGCCGACCGGCGGCAGCTGCAGCACCAGCGGCGGCAGCTGCAGGAGCAGCAGCAGCGCGACCAGCACCAGCAGCAGCGGGAGCTGCGCACGGAGGCGGGGCAGGACAACGGCTCGGGCGGCACGAACGGCGACGTCAATGTCAATGCCTACATCCGCGATCCGTCGTCTACAGCGTCTCCTGGCGGCGGGTCGGGCCAGGGGCGGTCCGTGCAGCAGAACATCGTCCGGCCGCCGTCGGGATCGGACAACCCCTCCTCCCAGCCCTCAACCCGCCAGCCGCCGCCGTCTGCGAAGCGCGGTGATGACTCGGAGCCGCCGTCGTCCGTGCAGCAGCAGCACTCGCCCCAGGACGACATGCTGTGCGGCACCAAGCGCCAGGCCGACCACCAACAGCACCACCAGCAGCAGCAGCAGGGGCAGGAGGGCGTCACGGAGGAGCGGGCGGTGGTGTGCGGCGGGCAGCGGCCGCAGGCCTCCCAGCGCTCCGTACCGCAGCGTCCCAGGGGTCGGTTGGGCGGCGAAGGCGGCAGCGGGGACCCAGGGACCTCAGGGCAGGGCGGCGGAGGTGCGGAGCAGGACGGTGACCACACTGGGGCGTCTGGATCTGCGCTGCTGGACGTGTTGGAGCTGAAGGTGGAGGTGCAGGCTGTGGAGGTGGGTCAGCCTGTCGGCGCGGGCGGTGCGCTTGCAGGCAAGCCGACCAGCGGCGGCAGCGGCGGCGACGCGGCGGCTGGCGCCAGCAACAACAACAGCGGCAGCGGCAGCGGCAGCGGCAGCCGGGGGCCCAATGATGGGCACCAAAGCAGTGGACCCATGGGTCTGGCCAAGGTCCTGGCGCAGGGGGCTAATGGTCGCCACGAGACGCCGCCTGTAGGCGTTTCCGGCGCCCAGCACCACGCCCGTCGGCTGGATGCAGCTGCCGCAGGCTGGGCAGGCACGGGCACGGGCATGGGCACCGGCACGGGCGCTACGGGCGGTGGCGGCATGGGCTCTGGGTCCGGGTCCGGCGTGGGCCAGCAGGGGGCTACTGGCGGGGGCGGCTCGTATGATGACCCGCAGCAGCTGCTGCTGATGCGGCAGCAGGCGGCGGCGGGCCGGCCGGACGGCTGCAGCGCTGACGGGGGCGCAGTGCCACCAGCGCGGCAGCGGGAGCGGCAGCAGCAGCAGCAACAGCAGCAGATGCTGCTGGAGCAGCAGGAGCAGGCGCAGGAAATGACAGCGGATGTGCAGGCGGGGAGCAACGAGCTTCCGGAGTCCGGCGGGCAGGGCAGCGCGCCGCGGGAGGCCGCTGGGGCAGCTCAGCAGCACCACGCCGGGCAACTGGAGCTGCTGTCTGGTCCAGCGGCTGCTGCTGACGGTGCAGCTGCCGTCGCTGCTACTGCAGGGAGGCCCAAGGATGATCCTGGCAGGCAGGGGGGAGGCGGCGAGGACCGGCAGCATGCGCAGCAGGAGAAGCCAACTGGTCGGGCCGAGGGAACGGCGGTTGTGCGCGCTACTGGCAGCGACCGCGGCGCGTTCGCAGGGTGGAATGGTAGCAATGCCGGAACGGTGAACGCGTCGGTGCCGATGGACCCTCGCCAGCCCACACCGCACATGCACCCGCTGCTACTGCAGCAGGCTCACCTGCAGGCTCAGGCACGGCCAGCCGATTCGCTTGCGCTTCTGCAACAGCTGCTGGGCCAACAGCAGCAGCAACAGCAACTGCAGCTGCAACAGCGCGAGGCCTCGGCTGCCGGCGGCAGCCTGCTCTCCACCCTCGCCGGCCTCTCAGCCGGCGCGCAGGCCGTTGCCAACATGCTCGCGCTTCAGCAGCAGCAGCAGCAGCAGCAACTGCTGCAGGCGGAGCAGGCTGCAGGCCCTGCAGCTGCCACCGCCGGCGGCGGTCCATCCGCGGCTCCTGGCGGCGCCGCCGCTGCTGCCCCTGGTGCTCCCATCACGTCCGACGCAGCCGCGGCTGCCTCTGCTGCGGCAGCGGGCCTGGCTCCCGAGGCGCAGCGGGGAGTGCTGGCGGCGCTGCTGCCTGCCTTGCTATCTGGCGAGCGGTGGGCGGAGGCGGAGCACCTGGCGAGGCTGGAGGAGACGGTGCGGGCGCTGCACTACGCGTCCTCGCTGGCAAGTCCGCTCGCGGCGGTGCTGCGGCAGCCAGCGCTGCAGCAGGCCTTCGGAGCGGCCGTGGCGATGTCGCAACAGCAGCAGCAACAACAGGCAACGCTTCCAGGTGAGGGCCTTGGGGTGGGTCGAGTAGGACTTGCAAGACCTGGTATGCCGGTGCCGGTGCCATTGTTCGTACCATTCAGGGCGTCAATGCGCTCTGCATGCTGAAACTGTGGTCTGACTGGGTCTTTTTGCGTAATTTGGTTCTGCAGGGCGGGGCGCTGACGGTCCTGCGCAGTTGGCGCTGCCGCAAGCAGCCGGTGGGTCCGCAGGGGGTGACAAGGCAGCGGCAGTAGCGCATGCGGCGGCAGGGCCGCGCAGGCAGGCGGTTGCAGCGGCCCTCACAGGGGCTCCCGCACACGCACAGGGGCAGCCGCACACAGCTCCTACTCCCGGCGTCGCGCGTGGCTCTGCTGACGCCAGCCTTGGCTTTCGTGTCAGTGGAGGCAGCGGTAACGGAGGCAGCGGTAGCGGGGGCAGCGCAGGGGCAGGGGCAGGCGGTGGTGGTGGTGGTGGTGACGGCGGGCATCACAGTGATGCTCGTGTCGGTGGGGGCAGCGGCGGCGGCGACCGGCGGGGCGCGAGGGTGGGCGGCGGTCGGCCGGCAGCAGGCGGCGCCGCCGAGGCGGCACCCATAGTAGAGCTTGGCGGGGCGGCCGGTCACAAGCCCGGCGCGCCTAGGCAGGCTGGTGGGTGCCCCACCACCGTGTCTTCCCACTGACTTCCCCATATGCCCTACTCTGCCGTCATACTTTCCCTTGGCACATGCTGCATTGCGGCATTACGCCCCCATGACGCCCGCGATGCATTGCAGCCTGACTAACCCCTGTACGGCCCCTGCCCCTCTGCCCACGCCATGCAGACTCAGCCCTGGCACAAGGCCAACCTCAGGGCCAGGCAGCCTCTGCCGGCGCTGCCGCTGGCCCCGACGCCGCCGCCGGTCTCGGAGCGCTCGGCGGCGGCGCCTCCGTCACCGCCATCATGTTGCAGCAGTGGCAGGCGGCCGCAACGGCTTACGGCATGGAGCCCTTCCTCCGCAACCCCCTGTCCACTATGCCCAGCCAGGCGGCGACCGCCAGCGGCCTGCTGGGGTCCCTGCTCCCCCCTACGGACGCCATGGCGGCTGCAGGCCTCCTGGGGCCGGCCGGCTTCAGCGCCTTTGCACAGCACCCGCTGCTGCTGCAACAGCAGCACTTGCAGACGCAGCTTGCACAGGCGCAGGGCCAGGCGGCAGCCGCGTACCTCCTGTCGCAGGGCCTTGGGGGAGGCAGCGGCCTCAGCCAGCTGATGAGAGCACAGGCGCAGGTGCAGGCCCTGCTGGGTGGTGTGCAGGCTGGAGCTGGCAGCGGGTCTGTGCCCGGGGCCGAGACCAGCCCACGCCCGTCCTCTGGCGGTGTAGTTTATCCACCTAACATGGAGCGCGCGATGGCGGCGGCGGTGGCGGCGGCGGCGGTGCAGGGCCCGCACGCAGTAGCGGGCCGTGCGACGCTGGCGCATACGTCGCAGCAGCACCACCACCACGGCGACGTGCAGCATGCTGGCGGCGGCGGCGCCTTCCCTGGAGCGCCGTCGGCGCTGCAGCGCCTTAGCAGCGGCGTGCGGACTAGCAGCGGCGACGGGACGGCGGCGGGCGCTACCGGCGGCAGCGGCGGCTTCAAGTTCCCGCCGCGGCCTCGGCCGAGCGTTGGCGACGGCGCCATTCCGGGCACCCGGGCCGCCGCCGCTGGCGGCCACAACGCCCTGGCCAATCTTGCAAACCCTACTCCCGTGTCCACGGCAGCAGGGGAGCGCGAGAGGGGCCAGCAGGATAGCAAGCTGGGCACGACCGGCGGCGGCAGCGGCAAGCGGAGCCTCAGCGACCTGTACGGCAGCCATGCGGCGGCGGCAGCGGCGGTCGCCAACGCGCAGCGCGGCGGCCGCATGAAGCCTCGCCGCAAGCACCACCGCGGCAACAGCCCCATGCGCAGCGTCGGCAGCGGCGCCAGCAGCTCTGGCTTCCACGGCGGCGGCGACAAGAGCGGCGGCGAGGAGGCCAACTGCCAACCGCGGCTTTCTCGCGAGTACGGCAACAAGGTCGGCTCGCAGCCGGGCCAGGCCGCTGGCGAGCAGCAAGACACCGCCACCAGCAGCGATGACGCGGCCAAGGACGCAAAGCGGCTCCTCCCCAGCGGCGACGCTGGCGGCGACGGCGCAGCGTGCGGTGGTGGCGGCGGCACCGCCACCGGCGTCACGCCGCCAAGCAAGCAGGCGCGGTTGGGTGGCGACGCCGCTGCTGCGAAGCAGCAGGCGGGCCCCGCTCCCCACGGCACCGGTGCCGGCGGCAGCGGCGCCCCCGGTGGCCACCCCGCGGTGCGGCAGCTCCGGCAACCCAAGGACGGCACGCCCAGCGGCGGGGGCAGCGGCGGCAGCGGGGGCAGCGGCGGCGGCAGCATCGCCGGCAACAAGTCCGGCACGTCCAACGCCGATACTGGCTACGACGGCAGCAGCCTCAACGCCTCCGACGAGGGCAGCAACGAGCCCGGCAGCCTGCCGGCGGACGGCCTGCTGGGCCGCATGGTGGGCCCCTCGGAGCTGGCGCTCGCACGCAACGTGGCCATGGGCGGTGTCAACGTGCAAGGCATGGAGCTGCCTGGTGCGCACATCGGCCTGGGGCTGGGGCTGGGCGGCAGCACACGGTCCTTCTCTGTGGCACAGCCCGACCCGCCGACCCATGGGCCGGCGGCGGATGGCCAGGCCGTGGGGCAGGGCCAGCAGGCAGCCGGCGGCGCTGGGCCGCACGTGCACCCCCCGCACGTGCACGGCGCCGGCGGTGCGGGCGCGGGACAGGCCGCCGGTCAGCAGCCAGGACAGGGCCACAAGCGTGGGAGGCAGGAGCCGGCCGGGGGCAATGCCCCAGGGCTGGCGGCGGCAGGCGGCGAAGCAGCAGGTGTGACCGGCGGCGGCAGCGGTGGCCCGTCGGAGTCGGAGGTTGTCGGCGGCGGCGCGAAGGCCGCGCCGCCGGCCAAGGCTGCTCGGGTGGGGGCGTCGGGAGGGCCGCACAGGCTGCTGGCGGGCATTGTGGGAGGTAGTGCTGGTGGTGGTGGTGCTGGTGGTGGGCACGGCGCTGCTCCGGGGGCGGCCGGGGCGGCGGCGGCGGCGGCGGCTGGTGGCGGCGTGCATCTTGCACACCTGGGTCACGAACAGGCCACGCAGGGCAGTAGCGGCGGCGGCGGCGCTGCCGCTGCTGGCGGCAGCCTGCACGGCTCGCCTGGCGAAGGCGACGGAGCTGGCGCCGCGGGTGACGGGGCTGATGGCAGCGGCCGCGGCGGCGGCCGCGTGCAGACATCGAACCAGCACTCGAGCCGCGGCGGAGCGCTGCCGCACCCGCAACACCGTCCTGCCGGTTCGCTGCCGTCAACACTTGCGTACGTGCTCGAGCAGGGTAGCAGCAAGCAAGGCGGTGACACCGGGGGCAACGGCAGCAACCAGGGCCCCCGCAGCGGTGTCGGCAGCAACGAGGGCAACGGCGGCGGCCGCGGCGCCAGCAACGGCGGCGGCCATGGCAGCGGCAGCAACGGTAACGGCAGCGGCAGCCAGGGCAACGGCAGCCACGGCCAGGGCAGCAACGGTAACAACGGTAACGGCAGCAATGGCAACGGCGCGAGCACGAACCTGCCCGGCGGTGGCCACCGCATGTACATGTGGGGGCCGACGAGCCAGGCCCATCGCGGCGGTGGTGCGCAGGCTGGCGGCGGCGGCGGCGGCGACAGCGGGAATGGTGGCAACGGCGCCGGCGGCAGCGGCGGCGCCCACGACGGCGCCAGCGGCGGTAACGGCCCATCGCCGTACAGCCAGGCCACCAACGGCGGCGCGACCCATGGGCCGGGGAACGGCAGCGGCAGTGGCAGCGGCGGTAACGGCGGCGGCCAGGAGGGCACTAGCCTGCGGATGCAGGGGCTGGAGGGGGAGACTGAGCAGCTGCAGCAGCGGCCCCAGCAGCGCATGGGTGGGGAGGAGAGGCATGCGGCGGCGGGCGCCACGCTTGCTGAGGCGGTGGGTTGCGGCGGCGATGGCGGCCAGCGGGCGCTGGCGCTGCAGGCCACTCCGCAATCGGCTGCTGCTGCTGACACTGATGCGGGGAGGTGCGGCCATGCGGCTTTGACGGGCGCTGCGGTCGTTGGTGTGGGTGGGCCCTCTGGGCTGCCCGCTGCTGTGACTGCGGCAGCGGCTGCTGCTGCTGCAGTGTGTGGCTTAGCTGTCGATGCCATGGACTGTGGTAAGCAGGAGCGGCAGCAGCAGCACCTAGACAGTGGCGGCGGCAACTTGGCGGAGGCTGTTGTGGCCCAGGGTGCCGACGGGGCGGTTACGGGTGGGGATGCGATGGCGGATTGATAGGCAGGGCATGTATGTGCGTGGCTTAGTTAGACCTAGGCCCGCACGAACGGGTGCCCGTCTTCCCACTAAGCGCCCGGCGCGCAGCAGGGGGCAACTTGTAGCCTTGTGTATAAGTACTGCGTCTGCGTTAGGGAGCGGCGAAGAGGTAGTGAGGGTGACTAGGGCGTGAGTGGCGGGGCGCGTGCTGAGGGCAGGCCGGCGGGGATATGGACGGCTGGAGGGGCACCTGGCAAAGGGGTGCTACCGCCGACACGGCGAGCTGCGCTCTGTGAGTGTGTGTGTGTGTGTGTGTGTGTGTGTGTGTGTGTGTGTGTGTGAGCGTTGAGTGTGAGCACTGATGCACTTGGCGGCGCTTTTGCGTGAGCTATTTCATGTGTCGTGAGTCACACGTTGCTCCTGGCCTGATCTAGGCTCGGACGTACAACTGTATTTTGCCCGCAATGGGCGTCGCCATGCGGTAGGCCCAGGAAATGAATAAAGCCGCGTGTGGCCTTGGTTCCGGTACAGACCACGAAGTGTAGTGCTGCCGCCAGCCCAAGGGCCATGCGTAGGCCTGGGGTGTGCTGTCGTTGTTGTGCTCCGCCCAATGATCAGCGAGCCGTTAATAAGCATTGCTAGGACATTCTTATCGCCTTCGTTTTATTTCGCTGGCTGCGATGGAGAGGCGGTGAACTGGAGGAGCGGGAGGGAAGGGGAGGGACAAGGCGCTGACGGCGGTGCATACTGCAGCAGGGAGGACTGCGAAGGATGCAGCGCGCAGTGCGCCGATGAGGGGTGGTGGTTGCCCATTTTTGTGCGGGGAGCGTGAGCGTAGAGTGGCATATGTGGCTGCTGCGCGAAGCGGACGGGCTTTGGGTCCTGCCGTTTTGGTGTACAGAGGGCGTTTGTGGCCAGGCGATGGAACGGGTGTCACTGGCCTTGGCATGCTGACTTGGTTTGGAGCAACCCGGCTGTTACAGATTACAGTTTGCGGCAGAGCATGAAGGGCGCACACAGCATTTCTTATTCTTGTTCGTCGCCGGGGGCTGCCCTGCGCCGTTCGGACCAACGGTTACGCACCCGTCGTACAGTCCAGGGTGACAGCAGGACAGCTGGCGACGCGTTGCTGCTTGCCTATGTCCCGCACAGTCCCATGCATCGCGCACGAAGATGTCATACGCTGCAAGCAGGAGGGACATGGATACCTGGCATGTGGATCGTCTGAGAGAGCGCCTGGACACGACTTTCTCCTAGTGTGAGCTGTTGCATTTTGTGATCTCTTTCGGCCGTCGTACGGAGCGCGGATACGACAAGGAACTGGCGCCATAGGCGATGCATATGGGGTGCGCGCAGTAACCAACGTGGGATGTATACAGTCCGCTAGTGTGCATCTTCCCCTTTGCTCGCATCCGGCGGCACGGCCAAGCCGCTTGTTGTTTGGGCTGTCGCAGCCGATGCCGACCAACAGGTCACGATCACGATGACGTGCTTATTTGATTTGCGGGGGGCACGGAAGCCTACCAGTGTTGGGGTATTGAGCACGGCTTGCACGACTTGATGCAATCTGTACCTTCTGTGCAACGTGTGCGAAGGCTCAGATCTTAGCTCCCTGACGTAGTAAGGCCGCGGTAATGAGCAAGCAGGTTTGCTGGCAATGCCGCATGGATGATATTTCGTTGGCTGGCAAGGATGTGAAGGGCGTCAAGACCATGTTTTATTAGGCTTCCGTGTGTCAAAGCTCGTGTGCCAGAGGGCAACTCCTGACATGCGGTCGTGTTCCGCACGGGGCAGGGTACGAGGAACAGACGAGGTGACGCAAGCTATGCAAGCGCCAACGTTTGCGCATGTGGTCATGCAAATGTAAGTCAGTGTAGCCGACGATTGCTTGCCGGTCCTACAATTCTGACGGGCCGCCGCACAAGGAGTGAGGGGCATCCGGCGTCTGAGAGAGTGCATTTGCGCGCTGCGTAGCAGGGGAGCCAGTTCCGGTGCTGTCCTGTAGCTAGTGGGTCAAAGTCTGGATTTCGGGATAGACCACATCCCTAATCCACCTAGCTAATGAAGGCTCCGTTGGGCAACCCGCGTACCAGCAACACGGGGAAAGCGGCGGAAATCCTGGTTTTCCCTGTATCGGTGGCTCTTGCTGGCCCAGTGCTGCGTCTAGCGACGGAAGCGGCACAGTGCTTGCTGGTGCTCATGAGCACGGGCATGGGGTCCGCGGGGATTGCTCCCCCTCCCTCCATGGGCCTACAGAAGCGCTACCGGCCTACAGTGCAGGCAGGGGGTACCCTGGCTCAGGGCTCTCCCCCGCCCTGGCTGTAGGAGTTCAGGTCTCCCAGGTCAGCCCTAGGTTTGCACAACAACGGAGCTGCTGACGTTATCACAGATGATTGAGAGCGAGTTTCAGCAAAGCCGCCTAGCAGAGGTTGTCCCCAATCTATGACGGTTGCCGAACTTCACATGTAGCGCCTGCCGCCTGGGTATGAACACGTGCCGTTCTACCCGTCTGAGCGAGGGCCCTTGCCACTGCCCTTGCCCAAGCTTGCAGTATGATTAAAGTGGCACAAAGGCCCCCTTGCTGCAAATTAACCAACAGAACCATTGTCATACGGTGGGCTGAGCGTTTTGTCGGCGGAGCAAGTGCAGTATGGGACCTTGCATGCGGTGCCCTTATGCAGCTGGCGTGACATGCATTTCGCATCATTTGCTGCGCTTTGCATGCCCTCCCGTCTATGGGCAACACGACCGTCAAGTGCTAAGGTACTCAAGCACATCATGTATGGAAGCTGCTGTGCAGCGTGCACAGATGTCCACTAGCAACGATGGAAAGCCCCCGACTGGAGCGCGTGTGCAGAGCAGCAGATGTGTGCCCATCCTTACTTCCTGCCCATACCGGTGTGCTGATAATGGCCGAAGGGTCTGCCTGACCATGCGTACGGCCTCCTCTATGCACCTAAGGGCCGTAGCCCTTGTCCAAGCTGTGATGATAACAAGTACGGTACGAAGGCCCCTGGCTCCCGACACCAAGGGGAGCAACAGCCTGCGGCCAGCTGGGGTTGCGTTCGTTGCAGTACCAAAGGTATGCACAGGGTATGCATAAGGCACAACCCTCCAGTCTGCAAATAAACTAGGTACAACCGATGCATCCATGTGTTCGACTGGCAGCGTGTGGGTCTGGGAGGTGCAACGCGTGCGGGTTGCTTTTCTCAAGTCGCCTGGCATCGGCAATGGCTGGCAATGGCACCTGGCGCATGCGGACTGCTGGGGGACCCCTCAGGACCCATCAGCTGAACCCATGCCCACCCGAGTCTCAAGCGCGTGCATCGTTATTTAAGCTGCTATACACTTGAGCAGAAAGAGGACCTGCCTACGCGCCACGCGCTGCAAGCAAGTTCAGGAAAGCACGGGCCAAGCTGCTGATTGGCGACCGCGTCAAGCGAGTACTGCACAGGTGAGCTTCCTTGTTTCTAACATGTGCCCTAGACCACATGAAAAGTTCATGTTTGGCCTGCTTCCTTCCCGTGCACGCCACCGCTCTCCTAACCGCTTCTGTCCTCGCGCCCTGCTGCTATGGCTCGACCGCTTGGAGCTATGCAAGTATTATTTAGCCATAAAACTCCAACAGTTGAGATATGATGCTGCATCTGATGAGCTCGCTGGATACCCTTGCGCCGGCTTGCCCCCAGAACCCTTGTCCTTTTGGCGCCAAGACCAAGGCCAAGACCTGCAGCCGAGCCTCTGCTCCCGGAAACCTGCTCCCAACCCGCCGCTCGCGCCAAGCAGCCAGCATGGAGCAGCTTCCCCTCAAGGACAGGTCATCGCATCAGCAGAAAGCCCCCAGCGTGCTCTCTTTCCAACTCCCGGCGGCCCTGCAGCTGCACGTGCTGTCCCTGCTGCCCCCCAACGGGCGCGCCCTCACCGGCCGCTTCATATGCCGTGAGGCTTACAATGCCCTGAAAGACGACTGCACCGCCTCCTTGTCTCAGCCGCTGCCTCCCCACGCCGAGCCGTGGGCCCAAGCTTGGGCCCAGAAGGAAGGGCAGGAGGGGATGAGGCGGCTGCCCTTCCAGCACAAGCTGCAGCTGCTGTGCACGGCCGCCGCCACTGGCAGCGAGGTCAACCTGGAGGTGGCGCGGGCGCTTCTGCAGCCCAGCGTCCTCCCTGACTACATGCAGACGTGTAGCAGCCACCCGTGCAACGACCCCGGTGTCGCGGCGGCCAAGGCCGGCCACCCTCACCTGCTGGGCTGGCTGGTGCGCCACTGCCCTGTGCTGCTTGGCCCGGCCAGAGTGCTGCAGGCGGCAGCGCGGTGCTGCACCCTGGCGGGGCTGCGGGCGGCGTGGGAGGCGCTGCAGGGTTTACCCCACATCTCACCCCATCACCTTGACCAGCGGGTGCTGGATGCAGCCGCGGGGTCGGCCACGCCTGACGCCGTTGCCAAGCTGGAGTGGGTGCTGGCTACCGGGGCAGGGGCTTGCCGCTTGGACCGCACAACTGTTGCGGCCGCCGTCCAGGTGGGCAGCCTGGACACCCTGCGCTGGCTGCGGGACCGCGGCTGCCCACTTGGCGTAGAGGCAGTGGCGAGCGCACTGCAGCACGCGGACCTGTCCGTGGCGCAGTGGCTGGTGGACGAGGCGGGGTGCGGGTTGCCACCAGGCAGCTGGAACATGCTGCTGATGGCGGCGGCACAGGGCTCGGAGGGTGTGGCCAAGCTTCGGTGGCTGCAGGAACGGGGCTGCCCGCAGCTGAGGGGCGACACGCTGCTGCTGCACGTGGCACTGTTGGCCGCCTTGGCAGGGCAGGTGGAGGTGCTGCAGTCCTTGCTGCCCCTGTTCGGGACCTGGGACGTGCTGCGCTGTGAACACCTACGGCCGATGTTTCTCGACGCGGCTGTCCGCTCGGGACAGCCCGCGGTGTTGGAGTGCCTGCAGAACGCCGACTTGCAGTATGCCGCTAACGCCTACATCCAGGCAGCCGGCACGGCGAACATGGCCATGATAGAGTGGCTGGCCCGCTCCTCGGCCGTGCCTCCCAGCACGCTCCGGCTGAGCGACTTGAAGAAGATCATCGCGGGCTGGCCGCACATCAGGGTGGCAGACAGCCGGGGCCTGCTGCAGGCGGTGCAGCTGCTGGCGGGCGCCGGGTACAGTGACTGGAACATAGCAAACAGCGACGCCAAGCGCGTGGTCTCCGTCGCTGCGGAGCGGGGCGACCTGGCCCTGGTGCACTACCTGCTGCGCCGGATGCCCGGGCTGCGGCTCGATGGGTACGTCCTGACAGCTGCGGCCAAGGGCGGCTGCACGGCGCTGGTGAAGTGGCTGGCCGCCAAGCACCCGGGCTGCCGCGCGATCCCGCGAGACACCTCCCCGTACGTCTACGCGGCCAGAAACGCCGACCTGGGCACGCTGGCGGTCCTGCGGCGCCTGGGCGTGCGGTGGGGTTCCGGGCACGTGGTGGTGCGGGCTGTACGGAAGCGGTGCAACATGCCGGGCCTGCGGTGGCTGGTGGAGCAGGGGGCGCCGGCGGGCAGCAGGAGGGACATGGAACGGGCGCTGATCGACGCTCCGGAGCGCTATGGCGACGAGGAGCAGGCGTGGCTGCGGGGCCTGGCGGTGGTACCGGGGGCCCCGGCAGCTGGGGCTGGGGCGTGATGTGGGGAGGGTAGCGCGTGGGTGGATGCGTGGCTGACGGTGGGATGCTTGTCGTAGTTGGGCAGCGGCAAAAGAGGGTTGCGGGTAGTACGGTACGACTAGGCGTTGTGCGGCCTGGCAGTCCCCCCTGGGGTCATGGACAGTGCATTTGCCCGGGGCACGTTTGGCGCAGGGGTGGCCAGTATTGGGTTACACGTGCGTGCGTTAGGAGGATTGGGGTACATACCGGTATGCGTACGGTCGGAGCAAGCCGGCTTGTTGTGGGTATCATGCGGTGACCCTACGAGAATGGTGCGTTGAGTGCTAGTGTCGCCATGTTACGATGGATAGCTGACACATGATGGGTAGCTGACAGGAAGCGCGTATTTCCTGCAACGCTCCACCTAGGAAATCTCTGTCGGCATGCGGTTGGATGGGTCTGCAAGGCGGCGGCCAACAGATGGGCCGGGGCCTGCTGCAGGCGGTGCAGCTACTGGTGGGCGTGGGTTACAGTGATCGGACCGAGGGCAGTGTACCGGTAGGCGCGCTGCGTCCCCTTCCTCGTGTAGCAGAGCGGGACAGTCTGGCGCTGTGCGTGTGTCTGCTGCAGCAGATGCCGGAGGCGCAGGCGGGCTGGGGGAGCATGGCGGAGCCGCCAGCACACGGCTGCGAGGTGCTGTTAAAGTTGATGGTGGCTTAGCAGCCGGCCTGGCTGACAATGCGGGAGGGAGGGCACCGCTCCGTACGTAAGCACTGCAGGAAACGGGGCACGCTGGCGGTCCTGCGGCGGCTGGGCGTGCCATGGGGCCACGCAGGAGGCGGGGTGCGGGCGGTGGGGGAGGAGTGCAGGGTGTCGGGCCTGCGATGGCTGGTGGAGCAGGGGGTGCTGGTAGGTAGCAGGGAGAGTATGGGAAAGGCACTGAAGCAGGCGGCAGGGCAGGAGCACGATGGCCACGGCCAGTGTATTGTGGCTTAGTGAGCCTTAACGTGTATGCTGCATGCGAAGACTTGTATGAAGAAAGCCAAGGAGGCTGCTATTGATGCCTGGTGCATGAGTTACGTCTAAGACTGCTGACCTTACTGTATGTGTTTGGCATTCCGGGCACCTTGCTGGGCAGACCCCCATAGCGGCTCCAGCCATTGTTGCGGACAGCTTGCGTCGTGCCTGCTGCACCTGTCGTGCCCAAGGGCACGAAAGCCTTACTCGTGCATCCGTCCCTCGTGTACTGGTAGACAGAGGATGACGTGTCTCCAACGGAGTGGGGGTTCCTCACTGCCGCTCATTGCAAGGTAATTTCAAGGGCAGTTTGTGGTACCAGGTTGTACCTTACTTGCCGGTGCCAACCAGGACACTGGCGCGCGTAAGGTCTGGGAACTCGGCAACTCGCCACCCGCGCCCTTGTATGCTTGCTACAGCGTACGAAGGGCCGGTGCCGTCCTACTCCACCCCGCTCCACACCTAATAAGCTAATTGTGCGATGCATACCGTGCTGCATGGTGCATGCTAGTCATGCAGCAGTGAACTGCGGCCCATGCATGCATCCTCCTGGCCTACGTCCTACATACGGCGTAACCTCTCTCCTCCATAAAAAACGTAATCCGTACATACGAAGCGACCATAACAAGTACCGGTATACTAGGCAGTGCTAAGGAGCCATGAGCAGTGCAGCTTGCAAAGGTCTCCACATGGGCAGAACGCAGCCGGAATGAGGCTACGGTACCCAGGGCATCAGGGGCACAACCCGAAGATACCCAATCCGAGCAAGCGAGCCGTTGCGACCTACGGTACCTACCCACGCCATGTCTGCATCCCCAATGGTCTCTTAATCAGCATCTAGCAACGCATGCATGGATCTAAGCCCAGCGTGGCGTGCAAGGGGTGAGCCTTCCCCGAGCCCTCCTTGGCCCCTAGGCACCCCTGGCGCGCTCGGCGTTGCGCCACCTGCTGCCTTCCCTGTGCAGCCAGAAAGTCAGACCAGCGTGCAGCCCCTTGTCGTACTGCCTGCCGTAGTAGTCGTACGTGCGGCTGAAGGCGGTTGCCACCGTGAAGGAGGAGTCGTGGAAGTCTGCAGGCCGTACACCGAAAGCATATAGTGTTGTTCCCTTAACTCTGCAAAGCTCCGGCACTGCCAGTGGAAAGCCAAGACAGGCAGCAGCAGCAACAGGATCCAATACCATACGCAAAGTGAGCCACAGACCTGTGGCCACTACACCCCACACACCGAGTTGTTATTCGTCACACCACCTGTCGTGCACGAGCATGCGACTTGCCGTTAACACCCCATGTGCCTCGCGCTCCACAACCCAACTGGCCGGCATTCTAGGCACCAGTACAGAGACGCACAATACCGGCTTTTGGGAATTGGGATCACATGCCCAACGTGCATGAGACCCGAGTCAGTGCCTAGTTGCCTAGCTTGCCATCGCCACAAAAATCAGCAGCAGCAGCAGCCCTGCAGGACAGGGCTGCGAGCAGCTAGATGCCTATCCCTGGCCCATGCCATGCATGGCTTTCCCGTTGACAAAGGCAGGCCCCAACACCCAAAACCCGTGCCCCGCCTGCCCACCTGCCACCAGGTACACGTGGTGCCACGCCGCGCCGCAGTTGAACACGGGCACGCCCGCCACGTGCTCCAGCGCCCCCGGGTCCGCAGTGCCCCATGGGTCGCCGTGCGTGTGGCCGCGGAAGATGGCAATTACCTACAATGCCAAGGGGGCAATGTGGGCAACCAGGGGCTTGCAAAACGGCTTGCCATGGTGTGGCCCTACGTCCGGGTTCCAAGACGCGTGTGCTTGCATGGCCCCACGTCCCAGCGTATGGAGCGCCGACATCACCAAAAACAAGCAGTCCCTTAAGCCACACCAAACAGCCGCTTCCTAGCCCGTAGCACCCAGCGGCGCAGTGTACGGACCACCAGGGTTGCCCCCGCCAGCTCAGCGTGCGCAGCTGCGCACTGCCCACGCACGTTTCCGGTCGTCAGGATGTCCTTGAACTTGCTGCTGGTGGCCGTGCCGACCATGTCGTGCACGTGCAGCACCACCTTGTGCCCCAGGCGCGAGGCGGCAGCCACCTCGCGGGCCAGCCAGCCCATGGCGCGGTCCTGGGCAGGGGAGGGCCGGGTGGCGGTGGGGGGGGAGGAACATGGGGATTTGGTCTTGGGTGTAAGGGGCATGGCGTCAGGGCATCAGGACATGCTCACTCGCAAGGGATAGGCTGAAGAGTGTGAATCACATGATGCCTGTGCGCCTAATCATTTGGCTTCCGGCAGGCGAGCTGGCGGGCCCTGCATGCTGTGCCGTTACGAGGCAAGGCAGGACGCGCAAATCTTAAAGAAACCCATTGCTACGCACATACACAGAGTGACCAGATGATGCCTGGCTATAATGCCTACCTGGAAAACGCCAGGCGCAATGACCCGCCGGTCGGTGGTCGGCCTGTCCTGCACCATGACGTGGCGGTACGACCCTTGCTGCCATGAGTAGCCGTAGCTGCCGTACAAGCCCTCCTTCGTCTCCTCCTCCTCCTCCTCCTCCTCCTCCTCCTCGTCGTCGTCATCATCATCATCATCGTCGTCATCGTCATCGTCATCATCGTCATCCTCATCCTCATCATGATCCTCCTCTTCCTCTTCCTCCTCCTCCTCCTCCTCCTCCGCATCATCGTCATCATCATCGTCATCGTCATCGTCGTCATCGTCGTCGTCGTCGTCATCCTCCTCCTCCTGCCCATCAAAATTCGTCCTTGCCACCGCCGCTGCACCGCCTTTCACTGCCGCTGCCTCTATGCTGCTGCGATTGGCACAGCTGCTGTCGATGTTGTGCACGCGCGGGTGGGCGCAGTAGGCTTCGCTCAGGTCCATCAGCGCACGTGCGGCACAGCAGTTGCCAGCCAGCTTCCCTGTGGGCACCGGCCAGTCCCAGTCGGGCTGCACCACGTCTGGCGCGCTGGCTATGATGTCGGTGGCTGCAGGTGGTCCGCAGGTGCACCTGTTGAGGTTCCATCCAACGTCATGGTTGCCCAGGCCGTACATGAGCTGCTGTTTGGGTACACCCAGCTGGGGGCCCAGGGCACGGCGCAGGGTGTGCCACACGGCACGCACCTGCGGCAGGGAAGCCGTCATGGAAGTAGGACGTGGATGCAGTGAACGGGCGTCAGTGGGGTAGTGATGTGGCGTGTGGCAAACGGCGTATGCATCTGTGGTGGCGCGGAAGCAGCGATGGCACGGCGGTGTCAGGGAAACAGCGCGTCCTGATAGGTGTGGTCGGGACCAGTAAGGATCGTGTGGCCACACCACCTGGAATGTAACATAAAATGTCAAAAAAAAAGTCAGGAGACCGTGTTGCTTGGCGGTCGCAACTGCGGTGCTGCTGCGTGCTGTGCCAGCTCAGGCGCTTGGCCAGGGCTGAACGGGAGAGGCACGTGTAGTGACCGGTAGTTGGCATGCGGAGCGAGCATGCGCGTGCGCAAGGGCGTGTGCTGCCAAAACGGATAGGCAGAGGCACCCCAACTGACCACGTTCCGACTGCGGGTCTGGTTATCAATACCGTCCTGCCAGCACTGCAGTACGCACTTTGCTGCAGTGTCTTTTGCTCCAGCCACTTAAGCCTATGCATACGCTTGACAGTCGGTCACTCACCTGCCACGAGGTGTACAGCTCAGCAATATCCCCAACGATGACCGCAGCAGGTACGTGGGAAGGGGCAGGGAGCCTCCCGCCGTGTGCCCGGTCCACCAGAGGTGTGCCCCGCTGTCCCGCCATGTGCTTATACAGCTCCTCCACATTCTCCTGAGCCATCGCTGTGTCGTTGGTCGCAGCGGCGGTCTTCGGGAACTGGATGTCGGAGGAGACCATGAGGCGGTACCCATCCACACGGTTGGGGATAACTGCAAAAGCCAGGCCAGCTGGGTTTGGGGGAGGCCTTGCGCTGTTCTTAACCAGTAGCGTGAGGATGTTGACTCCAGGATGCAAGTACAACCCCACAGCGTGGTGTGTATTAGGCCTCCACCCGTGCAGCAAGGACGAGCTGGTCAGGCGCCGGCCGTTAAGCCACACCACCGCCTCGTCGTCCAGCGCCAGCAGCAGCGTAGCGAAGCTGCCGGAAGCTGCCGACCGACCGGTCAACGCCTGGTCAAACATGCACGCCGAGTGTGCTGGGACGCCGGAAGCTGCAGATGCGGTGTTCCACACCCACTGCACCTCCGCGCCGCGCCAGTCCCTGCCCCTGGGGCCGCTCCATGGGAGTGTATTAGCGGGCAGCACCGCAGCCGGCCTGGACGGGTGCCATTGCACCTGCTCATCGCTGACAAAGAGAACCTCTTGGTCATCAGTCGCCCGCACGACTGCAAACAACACCCCGGCTGGCCGCTCTGCAGCTTGCCCCGGCTCTGGCCCTGCGCACTTGAGCACAAACTCGTGCGCCGTCCCGCCCTTGAGCCGGAAGCCCTTGCCGTCCGGGCCCGTAAGGACGGTTGGTTGTGCCGTACCGGCAGCACGTGACTCGTACGGCCTGGAGTCGTACAGTAGGCGCCCATGTGCCCCCTCGGCCCGGTGGCCTGCACTGCTCCTGGCGGGCACCTCCCGGACCCACACAACTGCCGCCTCGGAGGTGACCAGCACCACGTGGGCGAGCAGATACTCGTGCGGAGTCCACGTACGCGATAAAGTTACTACCGCCCTCGCATTGGCGGTGTCGTCTTGGGGTGTGTTGCCGAGGTCTGTGGTCGGTGGGCTCCACACCCACATGGCTGTGGCAAGGGCTGGGCTGGCGACCTTGCCCCACGGCTCCATTCCTGCCACAGGGCCACACAAGCAATGCAAGTACATGATCTCAGTAAAGCTGTCGGTCTGATAGTAACGAACGTAGATTAGCGCAGCAATCAGCTGGCTCATGTGGCGGGGCACAGCATGGCGCCATGCGTTGGAACCATGCACTGAGATCTTGCAGGCCGCCATGCTCCCTCAAGCTAGCCGTCATACGCCTTGCACACAGCGACATGGATATGCCTGGCATCCACGCGATGAGTAGGAGAGATGCTCGTGGCATCTGCCCTATCGGCGGGGCACAGCGCCCGGTGCGCAACACCCACAGCCAGTTCCCGCCTTACCGTTGGGCCCGAGCACCTTGGCCGGCTGCGGGGCAGCCGTGCCCTTCGTGGCGAAGCTCCACGCGTTCGGCGCCAGCTGCCCCTCCGGCAGCTCCCCAACCGACACGTCCAACGACCACGTGCCGGCGCCGCCAACCGCCAACGGCCTTGGGTCCGCAGGGACCCACACGCTGTCCGGCGTGGCGCACGTGTACTCCACCCGAAGCTGCATGGGAACACCGTTGCTGCAGTGCTTCCCGAAAAACTGCTTCAGGCTAGTGTCGATGCTGCAGCTGGGCTTGGAGTCGCACAGGTCTTGCAAGCGGCTGAGGGCATCTGCGGGGCCCTCGCTGCAGTCCGGCGCTGTGTAGTGGCTGTTGTGCGCCTTCCGGTAGGCTGCCGCCTGTATCACGACAGTCCCACCTCCAGTGCATGAGATTTGGAAGCTGCCCGAAGGTGCACTCGTGTCGTCAAATATTGCGAGGCAACTGGGCTGTTGGGGCGGGCTGGGGTGCGTGGCGCAGGTACAGCTGCTGCCGCCCTGACACAGCCCTTGGCCAGCAGCACCCAGCGAGAGCAGCACAGCGAATATGCATATTAGGCCAACCCTTGAGGTTAAGGGATAGCGCGGCGTAACGAAATGATGCTGGAGCTTCGGTCTGGAAAACAGGACATGCGGGCTGTGGCGCGACTGCGGCAAGGGTGGGCCGGGGCCTCGTGGCATCGTAACATCATCGTTCAGTGGCGTAAATCATAGTTAGTGTAGTACATAGAAAGCGGCCCACTGGGTTTCTGTTGACCCTATCGTGGCTGGCAGCCGGAATAGCGCAGCGAGGGCAGCTTATGATCTTGTATGCATACTTCAGTTACGGCAAGCAAACGGCGGTATCTTTCTCTGACACTATTGCTCGCTTGCGTGCAAGTGCGTGGTAAAAGGAATCTCGCTCTACCCGCCCTACCTGCCACGCAGTTTCCAGTCCCCTGCTGCCCCCCGCTTCTGTGCATCCCTGTTGGCCACGTCTGGCCGTCCGGTCCTGGTAGCTTCGTTTGACAATCCACAGATTTCCACTCCGCTAAAACTTCTATTGGGTTCATAGCTATACGCAGCTCTAGGTTAGGCCGCACGCCTTCTGGCCGCACGTGTCGTACACGCCGTCCGAGGGACAGCAGCTGTCCCGCGTGTCTAAGTGCAATCATCGGGGCTCATACCCGTACCTCGTCGCCCATATGCAACATACATGCACCTGGGTTTCTTGCGCGCAAGTCCCACGGGCTCCCTTGTCACTGTCACGTGCGGTGTACTGTGCCTGCAACCGAAGAGCAACCCTCACCATTGGGGCGAGCCCCCACCCCCGATGGCGGCAAGCATTGCAAAGCACCTCGTAAAACACAGCCTGCAACCACCCGACAGCCTCCCTGCCAACGACTGCAACCACACCCTCCCCAACACAAAACCCCACACGCCCGCCTCGCCGTCTGCCCCAGCCGGCACCGCACGCAGACACTCAACAGCCCGCCAAGCTCACCCTCCCACACCACCTCACGTCCGCCGCTTCTTTGCCCGCTCCCCGTCCTCCCCATCTTGCCCCTCCTTGCCCTCCTGCCCCCCTGCCGCCAGCCCCGCCAGTGACCCAAACACGCCCGCTGGCACCGCCTTGGTTGCCACGTCCACCTCCGCCTCCGCCCCCTGCCCGCCGCCCTCCCCCCCGTCGTCCTCTGCGTCCAGGTCAATCTCCTCGGGGTTGGCTGCGGGCGCAAGGTAGGATGGCAAAGGGAGGGCACACGGAGGTCAGGACACGGTACAGGACCCGCAGCGTACAGTCAGTTGGCAGAGCGGGATGCAGGACACCATGCGACTACCGCGGCACGCAGCGGCACCAGCAGCACCAGCAGGCGGCCCGGTCCCCGCACGAAGACGCATGTACAGCTGCGCAACAACGCCACTTCGCAGCGTTCACCCTCCCCCAACCCCACCCCCTGCACGCACGCCCACGCACCTGCGACCGGCGCCTTGCCCTGCGCCTTGCCCGCCCCGTCCTTCTCGCCGCCCTGCTGGATCACGCCTGCGGACACGAACCCAGACAGCGGCCGCGCGCCGCCCGCCCCTGCCCCTGCCCCCAGCCCCGCCGCCGCCCCCAGGCCCATGGCCGCCACCGCCTGCGCCTCCAGCTCCGCCATGGCGTCCAAGCCGCCCTCCCGAGGCCGCTTGGCGCCGCCCAGGCCCCCGGGTACTCCCGGCGCCCCTGGGGCACCTAGGCCCGCGTCCGCCTCCGCCTTGGACGTGATGCGTGCGGCGTCCACTATGGAGTTGATCTGCATGTGGCTGTACGACACCTTGACGGACCTGCGCGGGTGCAGAGCGGGCGTGACAGGGGCGGGGTTAGGAGGGTTTGGCGGACGAAAGACATGAAGACAGACGAAGTCTACGTGCCGACGAAGTCCCCCCTCATTGAGAGGAGGTAGGACAGGGTCAGGTGGGACTTCGGTGTGGGCTAAAGGGAAGGAAGGAGCAAGAAGGACGGCCGAGAAAGGCAGCGTATGTGGAGTTACGCTACTTGCCACATGCAACCATACCGTAGCTGTGTTTGCCTACACGCACCTGAGGATGCGCATCATCTCCTTGAACGTGTCCTCGTTGCCGTGCCGCACCTCGAACGCGCGCCACGCCGCCCAGAAGTCCGCGGCCCTGCGGCGTAAGGGGGGGGGGGTGGGGGGTGGGGGGTGGGGGGCACGGCGGCAGGGCGTGTTGCAATGCACGTGGGCGGCAGGTAAGGTCGTGCTGGGCATGGCCATACGGTGTCGCTGTGGGACAGACCGCCATGCCAGCCATCAGGTTTAATGCCAAGCTGCGCCTGCGCAATACCTGTCAAGCAACGGCACGAACGCCGCGAAGGGCCATGCACAGGAACCTCAGCGGTAACAAGGAGCGGGTGCCCAGTGCCTTGTTGGAACCATACGGTACACGACCATTCTACGCGGACGGTGACACGAACACCGCCCCCGACCCTCCCAAGCACCCACTTGTCCGGGTGGCTGAGCGCGCTGCCGTGCACGTAGATGGCCCGCGCCCTGTCGATCTCGCCCAGCTTGGTCTCCAGCGCCGCGTAGCGCAGGCACACCTCGCGCACGTCGCCGTCGGGCAGGTCGTGGGGGGGCTCCGCCTCGATGGCGGTCTCGTAGATCTCGCGCACCTGGGCGGGGTAGCGGAAGGGTGCGTATGAGGGATGCGGGGTGCGGTGGCACGAGGGGACAAGGTAGGAGGCGCACGGAGGACGCAGCAGGGGTTGACTCTTGACAAGGCTTCTTTGCTGCTGTGCACAGGCCTCAACCTCAATCGGGTTGCATCATGCCCACGGACAGGGTACTTGCCGGTGCCCTCCTCCGAAGCGAACGCTCGGCCCCCTCCCAGCGCCTCCCCCGCCCCTACCTTTGCGATGCCGAAGAAGTCGCTGGCCCTGCTCACGTACACGTCCAGCACCGCCTTGCGCTGGTCGCGCGGCACCGCCGCCAGCGCGCGGGCGTATATGTCCATGGCGTGGCGGGCCAGGCCGTGGCTCTCCTCCAGCTTGGCGTACTCCAGGTACAGCGGCTTGCACTCCTGAAGGGGGCGAAAGGGAAAGATAATTTACAACTCCGAACCGGAAGTACTAGTACGGCGTTGTGTCGGCATCATGTTGGTATGGTAGTGTTGAAGGGTTGGACGAGGTGGGAAACGCCGTCTCCTGTTGCAATGCGTTGGGGGCGGCGGCACGGGGCGGTGAGCAGGTTCCTCGGTGGGTGGGTGGTGTTGGGATAACCTCCGCACGTGCGCATGAATGCCGACGCCCCCGCTACCTACCCCTGGCGGCGCGTCCTTGGAGAAACTGCTGAGGCCTCACATACACGCCCGGCACCACTTTGGCAAACGTCCCTTGCAAGAGATGACAAGGCAGATTGGACATCAGTAACGAGACTGTACAAAACGGGAAAGTTCGCGTCAACCCACCTCTGCCGGCGCGTCCTTGAGCGCCTGCTCGTACAGGTCCCTGGCGCGCTCCAGCTTCTTGCCGCCGTACCGCGCCACGAAGGCCGCCAGGTAGGCCGTCCAGATGTCCTTCACGTGGGGGTACTTAAACAGCGCAATGCCGCGCTCGTACACCTGGGGCGGCGACGGTCGGGCAGTTCGCGCTTGGCAACGGGAATGGGCGCTGCAGCTGGGCCGAGGCTTCCTTGGCGGACCTGCACTCATGGTTCGGGCTGTTGTGGTTGGAACACACGGCTGCATTGTCATAAATGGCAACCATAGAGCGGAAGAGGTGCGCCCGTCTGCACACATTATGTGCCACGCCCCTGCCAGCCACTTCCTGTAGTGTGCAAAGCGTGGTCCACCCCGCAGCCCGCACCTTGAACGCGTCCTCGAACGCCTTCTGCTCCGTCAGGTACAGCGCGTAGTTGAGGATGACCTGCAGGGGGTGGTGTAGGGATGGGATGTGGGAAGGGGGCGCCAGGAGGGTTGCTAACACGGGTAACACCTGCTAACACTGTAGGCGAGGTGTGGAGGGCCGCCGTGGGAAGGCGCCCTCTACCGCATCCGTCAGGTGCCTTGCGGTATTCAGCGAGACGAGGGAGCCGAATTCAGTCGTGGCCGCACTCTCTCCTACCAGTGGGCACCTGCCCAACCCAGCTCCAGCCTCGACCCACCTGCGGCGTGGCTATGCGCAGCTCCAGGATGCGATCGTAGGCGGCGCAGCAGCTCTCGCGCGTGCCCAGGCTCTCCTCCAGGTCCGTGCGCAGCAGGTGCAGCTTCAGGTTCCTGTGCAGGGAGGCGGTTGCAGAAAAGCAGCCGTAAGAGGCAGGCGCACGTGTACCTTCGATACATGCGCCCTGGAGACGCACACGGGAGTGGCAGCAGAACGAAACGCAGTTACGGGGCCAAATAGGGAGCCACACCCTGCGCACACGCAACCCCCCTCCTGCGTAAAAATGAGGTGAATTCATGAGGTATAGTGATGGCGTACCCCTCTGCCCCCCCTCCCCCCTACCTGTACACCCGCTCCTGCACCGGCAGCGCGCGCTCCTCCTCCGCCGTCATGCGCTGCGGCCGCTGCGGCGGCGCCAGCACGCGCTGCAGCACCTCCAGCGCGCGCTTGAAGTTGGAGTGGCGCAGCTCCATCTCCACCCACTCGCACCACACCTGGGCAAGGTCCTCGGCGTACTTGTAGCGAGCCTGGGATGCGTGGGGCGGGGGAGGGAGAACGCTATGAAACAAACGGATACGGCGGGGGGGAAGGGGAGGGCGCAGGGGCCATCACCGCAGTGCATGCAAGCCGTTGGACTAAGGGCAAGTGCACCAGGCGGCAGGGTCCGCAGGCCTGCAGCAGACCTGGAAGAAACAGCGGGCCGTCGCCTCCAGGCTGGGGCCTCCGCAAAGCAGGGGTATGCTGCAGGTCATGGCGCTGCAATCCAGGCCTGTACGCTCCCCTCAACTGGCCACGTGTCGTTCGACTTCCTGCGGTACGGTATGCTGGTACAGCAGCAGCGCCTGCTGCGTGGGTCTCCCCACCTCAGTTGCCTTCTGGAAGATGATGCGCGCGTTGGGCACGTCGCCGTGCCGCTCGTAGAACTTGGCGAAGGCGCACCACAGGCTGTGCGGCTTGCCGATGGCCTTGTCGGGGTCCACCGTGCGGACCTGGGGGTCAAGGGAAGGAAAGAGGTGTGTTACTGTAAATTCGCGTGGAAGGAAATGCACGACCGTGTCTTGGGCCCCCCGTGCAGACGTAGGGGCGTGCTGGGTTGGTGGGAGTGCTGGCATAGAACAAGGAGGTCTTTGCAGCATGCGCGAGCCTGCAGGGCACGCGGCACAGCAGAGTCCGGGGCACAGATGCCGTACGAGGCCGACGCTTGCATCGGCCACTAGCATTTGGACATGGGCGGTAATACTCACCGCCTCGGTGTATGTGAGGATCTGCTTTGTGGGCTTGCCCTCGAACAGCTTGACGCGCTTGTGCCACTCCGCCACGTTGTGCGGGTTCTGGCGCAGGATGACGGACGACAGCAGCTCGGGGCGGCGGGACATGAGGTGCTCCAGCCGGGCCAACCTGGGGCGGGGGGTACGTGCATAGACAGTGTCAGACAAGGGTTGCACGTACAGCAAGCTTCCTAGCGCTATGGGCGATGGCATGGAGTGGCAGAGGTTCATATGATATGGAAGGCAAGGGAACGGCCGCAAAGCCCGACCAACACCAAGCAACGTGGTCTGCAAGCCCCTCTCCCTGCGACCTTGCCCGCCCCTCATCGTTCACGCCGACATGCCGTACGCCGTACCGCAGGTCCAGGTCGTTGCCGTCGTCCTTGAGCAGGAAGTCCGTGCCGTCGTCGTCTGCATCCATGGCGGAGCCGTCGTCGTCCGCGTCCACCGCCAGCGCCTCCATGCTGGCAGACAGCAGGCTCTCCTCAAACTGCGCGACAAGCGGGATAGGCAAAATATGTAAACAGCGGCAGCACAACCAGCACATGCTTGCGACCATGCTGGCCGACAGCAGGCCCTCCTAAAAGTGCACCGGTGCACACGGAAATAGGCGCATGTATGATCACTATTTGCAGTCTCCTGCGCAGACTGCACGCACGCCGCCAGGCAGCCAGCAGCACACGCATCGGCGGTGGCGGCGGTGGCGGCGGTGGCGTACATGCGTTGCGTGGCCTTGATGCTGCAGCGCAGTGCGCTGTGCCCGCCCTCGTGCGGCAGAGACTTGCCGAAGGTCTCTCGATACGGCAATCTTTGCACACCCAAGGCAAACAGCCGGTCCTTCAGGCAACCCACAAGGCACACCCAAAGAACGTCCACTTTGCGGGGCCTTCCCATCGTTGACGTGCACGGGGAAAAGCAACGTGCGGCAGCTAACGTGTACGGGCCGAAGCAGGCCAACGTGCGGCTGCCCCCACCTGCGTGTAGGCGTCGTAGATGAGGCTGAAGTCGTGCACCGTGACCACGGAGCACAGCCCCTCCTCGTACACGTCACGGGCCTTCTCGAACATGGAGCGGCGGATGTAGTAGTCGGCCAGGGAGGTCCACAGCCGGCCCACCTGCAGGACAGGATCCACACCACAACGCAGAGACTGAGCATGAGGAATGCTGGTACAGGTACAGGAGCTGGCGCTGCGTTGGCAGCCCCAGGGGCAGTCCAGCAGTCCTCGTGTATCTCCATTGCAGCCTGTCCCCGCTTTGCCGGCGAGACAACCGTAAACCCTGCCTGTTTCACTCCTCCCTCATTTGCGTCCCTCCTCTGCCTCCGTTCCATCCCTCCCTCCCATCCCCTGGCCCCCACACCATCCCCCCACCTCGTCCGTGAAGCGCCGGATGCCCCCCCGGATGATGGCGTCCACCCGCAGCCCCGTGCCGTGCACCTCCCGCGGGTGCTTGGTGACCATGTCGCACAGCTCCAGCCACAGCATATGCTTGCTCTTGCCCTCCAGGCTGCGGAACGTGTCGTCGTTCAGCAGCTCCGCCAGCTTGCGGGCAGCCTCGCCCCAGCGCCCCTAGGAAGGGGTGGAGTTGAAGGGATTAGCGGGTAGGTGAAGGTACCGTATGTACATCAGACCAAGAACCAGGTACGGTACACCAGCTTCGAGTGTGCTGAGGAAGGCGGGAGGCATCTTAATGGTTGGGTTACATCTAGGGGCAGGCGAAGGTTCAGGGTGAGTACCATGGGGTTTGTAGCTGCGTGGCAGTGGGTGACACAGCCGACATCAGCGAGGACTGGCGCTGAGAAAAATGCGGGGCAGCAACAAAGGTAGCCCCCCCACGACCTTATTGTCCAGCGTGGCGGCGAAAACCGTCCACTCCGACCACGCAGCCCAAAAGCTCTATCAGAGCACGACGCCCTAGAGGCAAGCTGCCTCCTAGCACAGCCGGCATGCTGTACACCTTGTTACGTGGTGCCGTACCTTGGCTTTGAGGTACGCCACGTACTCCTCCGCGTGCGTGGGCTCCAGCTTGAGGTAACGCCGGTACAGCCGTACGGCAGTTTCCACGGGGATGTCCGGCATGTGGATGAATTTCTGGGGTACGACGAAGCAAGCCGCAGCACCAAGGTCTTAGCAAGGCAACTCACCGGGGCACACATGGGTGCGGTGTGGCACGGCCAGCACGTCCCGGTGCAAGTAGCCCCTACCATCAGCTCTTCCTGTGCAGCAGCATGTGACCGTGCTGTAGCGGATGTGATGCTGCACCCGGAGACACTGGCCGTTGACAGCTCGCTGCTTACCGTATAGGTCCGCAGTAGCACCTGGCATTTTAGTCAGCTGCGTGCACGGGAAAGCCTCACGACATGCCCTAACTGCTCCGCCAGCCCGCAATTAGCCTATAAGAACCCAACCAGCGTGCTCATGCGCCCCAGGGCCTGTCCCGGCCACTGTCCTGCCCGGGCTACTGCGCGCGGCTGGCAGCTCCTCCGAGCCACGCCACAGCCCAGTTGACGCAGTTCCGCTGCGCACCCACCCCAGGGTAAACCTTTGCGTGCATCTGCCCGCCCATGCTCTTTCCCCTTACCCACCAGGTACAGCTGCCATATGCGGTCGTGCTGCGTGATGGGCAGCGCCGCCAGCGCCCTGTCGAAGGTCCTGCGCGTGCGCGTGACCAGGCGCTGCTCCATCAGCAGCGCCAGGTAGTCCATCCACACGCGGGGCATCTTGTGCATGGACACCAGCGCGCGCTCGAACACGTTGTTCAGCGCCTCGAACAACACGTGGTCGGGTCGCAGGCCGCGCACCGCCAGCCGCCGCTCAGACAGGTACGCGTGCCACAGCTGCGAGGGAGCGGGGTGGGGTAACCATGGGTTGGGTAAAAGTTGGTTAGGCGGTAGGAGGACAGGGCACACGCATCCTGTTCCTGTCTTGCCGCAGTTGTAGAAAGGGTGTGGTAGGGCTGGGTAGGCGAAAGGACGGCGAGCGCAGTATGCAGATTGGCGTTGCGGGTGACGGGACGGGATGGGGTTAAGGGTCCGCAGGTGAGTTGCGGAAAGGCGGGGAGAGGGCAGCGGGGCTGCACGTTCCGGTGCCGGTCTGGACCTGCAGCCGCTCGCTGTGCACGAAGGGCTATTCGGTGGGGCCAGAGGATACTGCGACCGGTGTGCGGCCCCATTGCACAAAACAACGTGCGGCCTTGTCTGTCAACCATCTACCCTGTACCTGCCCTACACCCTCTGACGCATGTCGGCGACTCTGTGTGGCCAATCCTAGCTGCGGCGCCCCCAACACCCGCTGTGACAGTGTTTCGCCTTCCCAGGGTGACCGCCGCCGCAGGGCTGCAAGGCGCTCCGTTGAAGCATGGCCGGCTGCGGGCTGCCCGGCACGCAGGCGGGCCTGAGATGGCATGTTTGATATGACTGAGGCAGTTTCCTGCCATGTCAGCAACGCTCGCGCATCGCTGTACGGTAACCTGCTCGTGAGCTGCTGGCAGCCCCGTGCCCTGCCCCCATGTGCCACACAGCTGCTCCTGCCAGCTCCCAGGCCGCTCCCCTCCCCCTTCCCCTCCCACACCCCTGCATATCAGTATCCCTAATCACAGCAATTCGCTAGCAGCACTGTCTCTGAGCTCCATATGTGCGCTTTGGCAGGCTGTCTTTCAGATCCCCTGCGCCTCTTGGCATAGCGATCAGGCCTGATCACGTCAGGCCGTCATGCGCACCTTGTAGCTTCCCGGAAGGGCCCGCAACGCTCGCTCATAGAGCAGGTGTCGCCGCTTTGGGCTGGCATCCGTCCGGGCTTGGATGTACCGAATCCACATTTTCAGATTGTATGGGTTACGAGCCAGCTCCTCCTCGTAAAGAAGGTCCTCCTGCTTCGGTAGCAAGTCCTCCATGGCCTTCAGCTGGGCGTCAGTCGCCACAAGAGCCATCCTGTTTCTCTACGCGGCGGCCTTTAGGCCGCCCCGACAATTAAGCAAGGATTTACCTAGCTACTCCTAATGATGATTGCAGAACAGCGGCATGTTCCTGCCTGTTCCTGAAAGAACAGTAACCCTGGAAAGCTGGAGAGGTCTTTACTTGTCCTATTGGATAGCATCCATGCGCTTTACCCGTGCTAGTGATCAAATCATTGTTGCACGGTTGACTTTGCCTTCAGTCAGAGTTGGTTGCAAGCCGTTGGTTTTGTCCAACTAATAGAGGCATACAGCGCTGACAATCCGTGCACATGAGACATCAACATACTATACGCTGAAGAATGCCACAGAGACAACGCTTGGGCCCAGCTCAACAGCCAGGGTGAGGGCGCGGCACTTGGTGGAGCCCGCGTTTTGACCACCATGCCCACCATTACGCTGCAGGTACGATGGCATGTCTCCTAGTTCTATGTAGGCTCGTGGACGGCACTATGCCGGCAGGTTGGGGTGGGGGGCATCGGGGCGTGAAAGCCTCTTTGCACGCTCAGTGCACCACCCGGCCAAAAGGCGCTGCCGTCCCCTAGCCAAAATGCCCACATCCGCTGCCTTTCCGGCCTGCCTGCCCTCTTACCCCACCCGAAGCGGCACCCACAACCCGCACCCCGCATACGCTAAACACTGCCGTGTCCCTTTCCCCCGCCCCCCGACCCGACAATTGCACCACCACCCCCGCCAGGTGGGCCAGTGCGGCAACCAGGTGGGGGCCGTGCTGTGGGAGCGGCTGGCAGCGCAGTGCGCCGCCGCCGCCGCCCCCTGGGACCGCGCCCTGGGGGCGGAGCGCGAGCTGTTCCGCATGCGGCCCGACGGCCGCCGCACCGCACGCTGCGTGCTTGTGGACACGGAGCCCAAGGCGGGTGACCACAGGGCTGGCAGGCCCATGCTGGTTGCCATGTGTTGCTGCATGGACACGTGGACGGGGGATGCGAGCCGGAAACGGTAGAAAGCTGTGTTAATAAATGGCGCGGGTGTGCACGGGCAATGCAGCGTGCCCTGGCTTCTATGGCTTTGGGCGGCAGGTCCTGTGTTCTGAGGGAAGAGCGCGCAGAGGCGTGGCCCTGAGAGGGGCCTTGGTCAAGGTGGAGGGTGTGGGGTGGGAGGCAGAGGAGAGCGCAAAAGCCGTGCAACACAATGGTACTTTCCCTGTTGCCGCTCTTTAATGCACACACGGGCATAAACGGGGTCGCTGCGTGGTGCTGCGCAGGTGGTGAACAGCGTGCTTGCAGCAGACCGCGAGGGACTCTTCACGCGGCAGATGTGTTACCTGGGCCAGGTGAGCGCCTGGGCCGGTTCTCGGGACTCCGGGCATAGCGCACAGGCCTGCAGCAGCGTTGCGCCGGTCTCTGTCTCTGCCCCGTCCAAGCGCACACCTGCTGCATGCACGGTTTTGAGGGTTTTGAGGGAGGCGCCGCAGGCGGGCACCGTGTGCGGGCCGCAAACGACAAGGGCTTGAGGTGGGATGGGGCACAGTAGCTCAGTAGCATCCTGCCTCCGTGTTACGAATGCTCGCACATGGGTAAACAGTGCAGGTCTGAATGCTTGCTGCACCCTTGGCACAGGGTGGGGTCTACTGCTCTGCTTAGTAGCTCGCTGCCTTGGCGTTGCACGGACCCGCACATGCCAGCCGTGCTGTCCTGACCGCCCGTCAGCGGCCTCACCACAGCCTCCCTGCGCCGTACCCTCGCACCGCAGTCGGGTCGCGGCAACAACTGGGCGTTCGGCTACAACCAGATCAGCGTCGCGGCAGACGCGGATGCGGCAAAGTCAGGCGGGGCGGGGCCCGGTGGCGGGCGGCGCGGCGCGGGGGCCGGCGCAACGGCCCTGGCCCCTGCTGCTGCCGGCCCCGCGCCCGCCCCTGCCTGGGTGTCCTCCACCAACACGGAGGACCCCTCCAAGGCCGAGTTCCTCATCCTGGAGCAGGTGGGGCCATGGGCGGGGCCCGCGTGACGCAAGTGAAATTGTTGCCAGGGGAGGGGCAGCGCGTGCTGGTGCAAGCAAGGCCGCAATTGCATCCAGTGGGCCAACTGTGTGCAGTCTGTATGAGACGTCAGGCAGGCCCTTCGTATGGCTGCATCTCTTGCCGCCTGACCGTCACATGCTAGCCGGTAGCCGGCGTGCGGCAATGTGACGAATTATTGGCCCCTGCCCTCTGGATCAACCTGCCTCATGCCCAACCGTCTCCCTACCCCCCTCCATAGCACCGCGCCAATCCTTTATAACCTGCACAAATGTTGCTTCCCTTCAAGGTCATTGACGGCATCCGGCGCGAGGCCGAGGAGTGCGACGGCTGCCCCTCCTTCCTGCTGCTGCACTCGCTGGCGGGCGGCAGCGGCAGCGGCATGGGCAGCCGCCTGCTGGAGCACCTGCGCGCCGACTTCCCGCTGTCGTACATCGTGGCCGCGTCGGTGGTGCCACGTGTGGCGGGCGACACGCCCATGCAGAGCCTCAACGCCACCATGGCGCTGTCATTTGTGCAGGTGGGTAGCTAATGGCTTGCGGAGACAGTGAGCGGGCGTCCATCGTACTCCTGCGTTGGACCCGGCCTGTGCTCATATAGCTTTACCTGCAGACAACCCAATGCAATGCGGCGGTTGCCACGGCTGCCCCCGTCCTGGCTACCCTGTTGGCCTGTGGTGTGCGAAGGTATGCTCGCACAGGTGCGTTGACTCGCATCCCAAGCACGCGCTGATGCATGACTGCCGCACTAGCACCTGGAGCCGCGGTTGAGCCCTGCCCTCCTTGCCCCCTTACACCTCAGGCCTATGCGGACGTGGGCCTGCTGCTCAGCAACCAGGACCTCATGGATGCGGCGGCCAAGCTGGGCGCCGGAGGGGCAGGTGGCGGCGGGCTGTCGGACGTGAACCGGCTGGCGGCGCAGTGCCTGGCGGGCTTCCTGTGGCCGCTGGACGGCCAGGAGGCGCTGGGGGCCGGGGGGCGCATCCGGGACACGGTGAGGGGGAGAACACGTCGTCGGGGGGCGTGGGATCATGTGGGATGGTGGGCGTGGGGGCATGTGGGATGGTGAGGAGCGTGGGGGCATGTGGGTTAGACGGTGGAAAGGGGTGGAATGGGGGGCCTGGGGGCGGGGGCCGTGTTCGGGACTCGGTGAGACATGAGGACTAAGAGCTGCTTTGGTGTTCAGACGAAAAGGTTATACCGGTAGCTGCCGAGGGAGGCGTACCTGGACCCGTCACCGCAGTCTTACACGCAACGCAGGTGGTGCTCATAAGCCGGCGCAGGGGGCTGCTGCACGTCCCCATTCGACCTCACAACGGTACAAAGGGCAGCCACGCCCACTCCGCAGCTCTCACGTTCCTGTATTGTATCCCCACCCGCCACCCTTCCAACCGCGTACCCCACCTCCCCCCGGCCTCAGGTGTGCACGGTTGCCGCCGACCCCTGCACCAAGCTGCTGGAGACCTGGACGGCCCACGCGGCCCCCGGCGTGCCCGCCGCCTCCCTGTGGCCCGACGCGCTGCGCCGCCTGGCGGCCCTGGCGCCACGTGCCGACACGCTGCGGGACAACGCGCCCATCACCACGGCAGGTGTGAACTGGGTGTTGCCGGCACTCTCGCGGCCCTGGGATGCCGTACACGCTCAACCTTGGCGTGCCAAACCACCTTTAGTTGGCGCAGAACATGTGTGGACTGAAGCACCGACTTCATGCTGTGCCGCGGCGGTGCACTCTGCTTGTGGTAGCCATGGCCTTGCTACTTGCATCCGTGACTGCGCAAGCGCGCATAACGCCTGGTGCATGGCCGGCGCCGCAGGTGCGCTGGTGCTCGCGCGCGGCTTCCCCGCCGCGGCCTTGTCCGCTGGCTCGCCTGCCGCCGCCCTGTCCGCCTATGTCCGGTCGCTGGGCCCCCACGGCGCCGCGCCCAGCCTACAGCCGGACGTCAGCCTGCTGCTGCGCTGCGGGGATACGCCGGTGGTGCAGGGGGCAGCGGGGGAGGGCAGGAGGGGCGGCGGGGCGGGGACCTCAGCCGGAGCGTCGCGGCCCGTCAGCGCGCCGGCGCCCACAGGTGGGGCGTGGGCTAGGTGTTTGCCCGGTGCACTGCTGACGGCTGGTAAGTAGTGCATTGCAGCGCGTGCTTGCTGGCGAGACGCGCACCTCGGCACACCGCATTTTTCTGGCGGTGCCAGAGAGCGCGAATTCGCAACAGCAGCCGTCGTGCGCGTGCTTTATCTGCACAACACCTTGTTTCTAACGGTGAATTCACGTGCCAAGGTGGAGCAAAGGAAGAATGGCAGCCAACGTGCGTTTGCCCCGCCTACCCTGCCGGTCCACCGCGGCCCCACTAGCGCCTGCCCTGACCCGTCCTGCGCTGTCATGTCCTGCTGCTGCTGTTCCCACCTGCCCCTAACCGCCCAGCTCCCAGCGTGAGTGTGGTGGCCAACCGCAGCCACGTGGTGGGGCTGCTGGAGGGCACCGTGCGGAGGGCGCTGGCCACCTGCGAGGCAGGGGCCTACCTGCACTGGTGGGTCATGTGCCTGCGGTGTTTGCGGCCGTGGGCCGGTTGCGATGTCCTGATGGTGGACAGGAGTGGTCTCTTGCAGCGGGTCGTACCGTAAGCACTCTTCTGGATATCCTTCGCCCAACACAGTGCATACGGTACGTGGATGCAGGTACGCGCGGCACGGCTGCAGCAGGGAGGCTGTGCAGGAGGCGGCGCACACCCTATTGGACGTGGCGGACTGCTACAGGCTGCTGCACAGGATGGCGCCAGACGGCAGCTAGCCGCCGCACCGACTACGGTTCCGGTAGCGGCAGCAGAGGGGACATCTGCTGGGACGCTGTTGTCGCTGTTGTCTGCTGAGCAGTGTTTCACCAAACCGCCTGGTGATCGGCCTGAACACGTCATGCATGCACCCATTGAATTGACGGCTGGTGGGTGGCCAGCGTACTGCACAATACACATGACGCGCTGGAGGAACTGGTGTGCCAAGTCGATGGCTGTCTGCCGTACTGTGCCGTACGGCGGGCGCTTGCTGTGTGTAGCTGACGTTCCTGCTGAACTGGGGGACGGACCCAGCGACCATCGGCTGCGCGACCTAATTGATTGCATTCATGTGCAGATACCGGCTCGTGCCTAAGGCCCAAGGAGCCATCGCTGCGTCTGTCGGTTATGGATCCCGGCTTTTGCCCACAGTGTAACACTGGATTCAGATACCGTACAGGCGCGGACCAGCCCTAGAGCAGGGCATCCCACAGACTGTGGTGCTGCAGGTGGTGCTCCTCAGCGCGCTGACTACAGTAGCCCTGGCACACGGCTCGTCGCAGTAGGGTAGCTCCCTTGGATTGCCAACTCTTAATCCATGCAACTGTGTCAAGCCCTCCAAGCGCCCGAAGCGCGATCGAAGTTGGCTTGTTCTGCCCTGCCCGGCAGTACACTTATACGAAGGGACAATGCTAACGCTCATTTCTGATGATATTATTTCATGATATTTTACGGTATGTTGTATCTAGCGGTCGCACCAACGCATGCGAACACTTTGCTCCCAACGGGAGGTAGCCCTGGGCTAGGATCCCGTACACAGGTAAGGAAAGGCTTCGCTTGGTCGCTGCAAGTGCCCTGGTCACAGAGACAACATATTATAAATTACAGTATATATAAGCAGCCTTTTGCGCTGGGGAAGGGCTATGACCCGAGCCGCACAAGAAGCCTGGCCAACCCGCGACATTTTCTCTTGAATGTCACTACTCTGAGGGTGCACTTCCAGCTTTACGGCTCGGCACACGTCACAGAGCTGCATGAATACATACCAAGAATGCCACGGGCGCTGCAGCCGTCCCTGGCGCCTCACCATCGCAATACTCGCCCAGTTCGTCATCCTAGCGTCTGCCCAGACAAGCTTCAGGACACTGTCTACGTCATTCATTGAGCCAATAGCGCCTCCACAGGTGCAAGTCGTAAACCCGGGCGTTGAGCTGCCAAACCGAGGCGTGGCGCCCGGCCTTACTGTTGCACCGACGAATGCGTGGTGGAGCGCTTGGATACAAACACTCGATAATGGAGACAATACTGTCGCGGTATGTGAAGCCGCACGCAACCAACACGTGTGGTCACGGTGCGCATGTCCATGCACATGTTACTGGTCTTTTGGCTATCCCGCGACAAAATAGCGTTTCGAGCGTACTTCCAAAATAAGTGTTCAGATTAATTCTGTGAAACGCGATCTGCTCGCCAGGATCGGGCTCGGCCTGCCTTGGCGGTAACTTCCTCCCGCCAGCAGGCTCGTTTCCAACCGTCGGTAACTTGATCTGCAGTTGCCGCCTGCTTACGACATCTCCGCTCCTCGCCGCAGGTCGAGCTCCATCCGTACAGGGTTAAGGTGCTCAGGACTGGACTGAACGTGTCAACACCACACACGCAGCTAAACGGCTTCAGGTGGGGTGTTTTTACCACGATTCCCCGTCCTTCTCTGCACACGCATCCCCCTACTACTCTCAGGTGCCGCGGCACCAGTCCCGGGCCGGGACTCATATAGACTCTGTACTTACAAGCTTCCCCCGTGCCCTCTCGTGCTTGTAAACAACAGCTGCTACAGCTGCGGCATCCCTCGTCATCATGACAACTACGGTACGATGGGTGGGCTGCTGGGTGATGGCTGCTCCCCTGGCAGGTGCTCCCCGGGACACATCATGAATGTACAATACCACAGCGATCGTCCAATGCACATTGACCGCACCGGAGGAGTACCCCCGTGTACAACACGCCCTACGTGAACGCCACGCTTATAACAGGATCTCGAAGCAGAGACGTGCCTGGAGACGTGCCTGGACCCCCTTTTCCCAGCCACCGCAATTTCCCCCCGGACACCCTCATAACGCCTCGGCCCTTGTCCCCCCCGCAGAGCAAGAGATGGCCATCACCGCCACCTCGGGCCTCACCTCTGTTCGGTTGGAGCGGTTCGACGCGCTAACCGTCACCTTCGCGTGGCGCGCCAACGCGGCGGACCCCAGCCCCGCCATGCGCGTAACGCTCACGCAAGGCTCGCCGTACATCACGGTGGAGTACGTCGGAGCCACGCCGTACATCTCCTTCCAGAACTACGGCTCCATGCAGAGCCTGGGCACGTCTAGCGGCACCAAATTCAAGGTGGGGTCGTGCGCTGTGTGCCTGGTAAGGGGCCAGGGTCGATGGCCGGTGGGGGGCGACCACAGGGACACAGTCCGACCTGGTCTACTCATGCCGGCCATCTGATCAAAACAACAGCCCGGTATCTAAGATGGAGTGCAGGTCCTTATGACGGTTCGCAACAAGACGGTACAGACACAGTGCAGCTGCTCATTGCCCTTCCGTCCCGGTTACCCTCCTCTCGTAGGTGCGGTACGATACGGTCCACAACTGGGTTATGTACGGCAGCACAGCCGCCACTGCCGTACAGTCGCAGACCGGCGGGCTGGGCACCCTTGTCTTCACCGCGCCCTACACGGGACGCCTAAGGCTGGCGTCTTCGTCTCCCATTTACGCGGCACCCTTCTTCTCCACGCCTATCGACTCCATCCGAGCGGCCGAGTCCGCGACGGAGACCCTACTCGACACCCACCGAAACGCCTACCCCACAGGGGGCAGCGTCACCCTAGGGGTCCAGGACGCCGCCAGCTCCCCCACCGGCCGCAGCAGGGCCATCCTGCGCCTGACGCTGACCGTGGGCTACCTGGATGGCAGCCAGAGCGGCAACATGCTGCTCTTTGTGCTTCCCCACCACCGTACCAAGATGGTATACCCAGACCTAAACGGCCCCAACAGCCCGTTGGTGTCCCTGGCATGGTCTGACCCGCGCGGGGAGGTGCGCGGCATGGCTGTAGCGCCGGCCAACGGCGCGGTCAATCTTGACTTGGCGTACGACATGCCTGATGTCAGGTTTGAGGCGGGCAGGGCAGTCCCGGAGAGCTACAGGCAAGCCATCATCTCGCAGCTACTCAGCACGGACCAGAATGTTGCGCTAGCGCCGGCGGGCACCAGCGTGAACCGCGTGGCGGCTGTACTGCAGGACATGGCCCGTACGGCAGTCATTGCGGACGAGCTTGCCGTAACCGCCCCGCCGTACGGCACGCAGCTGCGCGCCGCTGCGACCAAGCTGCGCCAGACGATGAAGAACGAGCTCTCCGCATGGCTGCTGCCATCAGCCTCTGCACCCAAGGGCCTTGCGTACGACATCACATGGGGCGGCATCATCTCCTTGGGCCCGGCGCGGCAGGGTGCACGTGACATGGACGACAAGAACAACGCGTACTGGAACCACGTGTACCACTACGGCCCGCTGCTGTACGCCGCCGCTGCCGTGGCACGTGACGGCGGCATGGGTTGGTCGGAGGCCGAGCGGGCGGCGCTGCTGGCGGTGGTGCGAGACGTGGCCAACCCCAACCCCAGCGACCCGTGGTTCCCTGTCGTACGGCACATGGACTGGTGGGCGGGGCACAGCTGGGCATCGGGGCTGGTCAACGGTGGCGTGGACCGGGACTTCGGCAGGTGGGTGACCTATCGAGCCCAGCTCATTGTTGATCGCCGGGCTTGCATAGTGTACAACCCACGGGTCACAGGCGAGTGGTACACATGTGAGCTCCCTGGCTTGCGTGTTGGGTGACCCCCATGGTTCAGGGGCCAGGGGCACAGTCTTTCGAGTGTCTCATACACAGCAACAACTCGCACCCGTATCGTAACCGATTACCGCGCTGCATCCGCCCCGTTCCCCACCCGAGGAAGAATGTAATGCAAGGAGGCAGGCCGTCCCTGGCCGCAGTACCCTGCCTGCACACGCCAGCCGCCCAGCCCTTGTGCAACTCCTTGAGAAGCGAGGCGTTCTGCTCATTACTGCAATGCATTTGTGCTGTACCCCACCCAGGTACACGGAGTCGTCCAGCATGGTGGTGGCGGCCTACCACAGCGTGGCGCTGCTGGGGGAGGCGCTGGGGCTGCCGGGGCTGCGGGAGTGGGGCCAGGCGCTGGCGGCGGTGGAGGTCGGGGCGGCGCAGACGTACTGGCAGGTGGGCGAGTAGCTGGTGGGCGTGCAGTGGATGGGTGGGCGGGTTGCCTCAGCCCGGACGTCCCCTTATTTGGTGGTATGCAGTATCAGTCATGGCAAGCTGTGTTGAGGAAGAGGTGCCTGCGCAGTGTAATACTGTAAACACCCCCGCAGTGATCCGTGCTTTGCGGACAGCAGCGCAACTGTGCGACAGTCCGGCCTAAAGGGGCTGAGAGGTTGCGCGGCTGTACGAGGTGGCGGCTGAAGCACAGAACAGGTCACCCACAATTAGCCTTGACGAGCTGTGCTCCCGCTGGCGTGCTGCATGCTAACCCGCAGGTGCCTGATGGCGGCTCGCTGGCCTACCCCACCAGCTCCTCCCAGGCCTGGTGGGGCACTAACGGAGGGCGCGTCTCGGGCGTCGTGTACCAAGCCCGCACAGGTGAGAGATGCGGCGCGCTGACCTGCTGTACTGTTGTATAGAAAGCATATCAGTACGCATCCGCGTGAACCCGCGGCACCCTTCCCCCGCGTACAGCACAAAGCTGCAGCGGCTTTGGCTGCTTTTCCTGGCATCGCCACGGGGAGGTGCTCCCTAGAAGGCCATTCAGTACAGGTGTCCTGTGCTGTGCGCCTTCGTGCGCAAAGCCCTCCTGCCTTGCACCATGTCCTGGATACCACACAAGCACAATCCGAGCCGAGTGCTGCATGGCCTCCCGCCGCACCACCGACCTGTCTACCCCCGCCTTTGTGCACCCTCTGGCTCGCAGAGTACGTCGTGCTGACAGAGGGTGTCAACCCGGAGCCCCTCATCAAGCACGCCCTGCAGTGGGCCCCCTTCCTGCCTGGCGCCTCGGACGCCCTCCTGACACGCACCTGGATGCAGCAGGCGCATGCCTACGTCACAGCCACTCAAGGCGCGCTGACGACGCCCTTCCCTGCGCTGTGGTACGGCTTCCGCGCGATGGCCCGGACCTACAGCGACCAGGCGGGCGCATGGACCGACGCCATCAGCCTCATGCCCGATTCGCAGTCCGACTGCTGCGCCAGCAACACACCGAACGGTTGGATCCCCAAGATCAGCAAGACGTCCGTGCTGTACTGGATCGCCACGCACGACGGAAGCGACCTATCACTGCCCACGCCCTCGCCCTCACCCTCACCTCCGTCTCCACCGCCCCCGGACGCCTCTCCCTACCCTCCACCCCCGCCCCCCAACCTTTCGCCGCCACCACCCTCGCCCCCGCCGCCTCCTCCCCCTTCTCCCCCTCCCTCCCCGCCCCCGCCCCCGCCACCTCCACCCGCCGCCCCTCCCCCACCCCCTCCCAGCACCTCACCCCCGCCCCCACGGC
>VFQN01000565.1_pt1 | contig 67880 bp, 46 predicted proteins | sample 3512371 | NCBI WGS metagenome assembly VFQN01 (sample SAMN10412370, study PRJNA504923) | tailings metagenome | isolation source: Replicate 2 from Balatoc abandoned mine | place: Philippines: Itogon, Benguet | collected 2017-08-28 | reverse complement strand
GGCTACGCTGCCGCGTTCAGCCCATCCCGTCTCGACGGGTCCACCGGACGGTTACAGACGACCTCCGCCCACGGCAGGCCGTACGCCCACAACCGGGCGTCTGCATCTGGCCGCTGGCCAACTGCATGCGCACCGAGATCTCGTCGGACTGGATCATCGGCTGGGCCCGGATGAACTCGGCCATCGCGGTGGCCACCGGGGCCACCGCGTCCGAACACCACCCGACCCAGTGGCAGAGGTTCTGTCGGCGCAGAGGGATGTCGATCCGGGCGAAGGCCCGTTGCTGGCGGTAAAGGGGTTTGTTCTCGGCGTACTTCTGCACCACCACATCGGCCACCACGGTGATGTCGGCCTTGAGGCCGTGGCCTGGTGCCTCGGGCATGCCCACGCCGAAGAGAAAAAGTTGTCGTTAGACCATCCACCCCAGGCGAGGAGCTATTCACAATCGAAGCGCCCTGAAGACCTTCAGGGCGCTTTTCTGAATTGGTCCGATCGCCTCCCGATCGCCCCAGAATGCAACCAAGAAACCCCACCTCGGCGCTCCATCAGCCCCTTCGTCGACCCAAGACCACCTTGCCGGCCATCCGGGCGGAGCCTCGGACGCCCAAGATACCTCGTCTGGCGCCCCCGCGCGCCACAACCCCCGCTTACGCGGGGATCTGGGCAACGGTAACCCGCTGGCGCCACCCCCACTCCGCCGCTACCCTCCATGCCTGATGGACCCCACGGGCTTCACGATCCGCCGCGCCACCCTCGACGACCTCGAAACCCTCCGAGGCCTCTGGCGCGAACATCGCCTGCCCGAATTCGAACTGGATAAGCGCTTCACCGAATTCCAACTCGCCGTCGACAACCACGACTGGATCCTCGCCGCCCTCGCCGTCCGCTTCGCCCCCCACCACGGCGAAGTCCATAGCCTCGCCATCCGCCGCGCCGACCAGGAAGCCGAACTGCGCCACGCCCTCTGGGAGCGCGTGCTCAACCTCGCCCACCAACAGGGCGCCCTCCGCCTCTGGACCCGGCTCACCGGCGATTTCTGGGCCGATCAGGGCTTCAGCCAAGCCAACCCCGCCGTGCTCAAGGAACTCCCGCCAGCCCTCGGCGCCCCAGCCGACGCCTGGCGTACCCTCAAAGTCCGCGAGGACCCCCTCAAAACCCTCGCCGCCGAGGAACAACTCGAGACCTTCCTCGAGCTGGAACGTGCCAAAACCGACCGCATGATCGCCCGCGGCAAGTTCATGAAGCTGCTCGGAACCGGCCTCATCCTCGCGGTCTTCGTCTCCGCCCTGGCCACCCTGCTCTACGTGCTCCGCCAACGCCCCCGCCCCCGCCCGGCCCCTCCCCAACCCTGACCCACCCCTCACCCCCCACCCCCCTTTCGGGGGCCATCCCCACCGCCGGAATCAACTTTTTGACCCCACACCCCTTCCGCCACTATCCATCGGCCGTTCCGCCCCGCCCGCGGAACCCTCCCCGATGACCACCGCCCCCCACCCAACCCCAACCCTCTCCCCCCCAGCCACCCCGGGCCCACGCGTCTTCGAGGTCCGGAACCTCACCAAAACCTACGGCCAGGGCGATGCCGCCGTCCACGCCCTCGCCGGCGTCGACCTCGACCTCCACGCCGGCGAACTGGTCGTCCTCCTCGGACCCTCCGGCAGCGGCAAAACCACCCTGCTCAACCAACTCGGCGGCCTCGACTCCCCCTCCTCCGGAACCCTCCGCTACCGCGACCTCGACCTCACCGCCGCAACCGAGGACGACCTCACCCGGTTCCGCCGCGACTCCGTCGGCTTCATCTTCCAGTTCTACAACCTCATCCCCAGCCTCACCGCCCGCGAAAACGTCGCCCTCATCACCGAAATCGCCCGCCACCCCATGGACCCGGCCGCCGCCCTGGAAATGGTCCACCTCGGCGCCCGCCTCGACCACTTCCCCGCCCAGCTGTCCGGCGGCGAACAACAGCGCGTCGCCATCGCCCGCGCCATCGCCAAACGCCCCGAAATCCTCCTCTGCGACGAACCCACCGGCGCCCTCGACGTCCGCACCGGCATCGTCGTCCTCGAAGCCATCGAACGCGTCAACCGCGAGCTGGGCACCCTCACCATCATCATCACCCACAACGCCGTCATGGCCGACATGGCCGACCGCGTCATCCACTTCTCCGACGGCCGCGTCCATCACCAGCACCACAACTCCCGCCGCGCCCCCCCGGCCTCCCTGAGCTGGTAACCCCCCCATGCTCGCTCCCCTCGACCGCAAACTGCTCCGCGACCTGTCCCGCATGAAGGGCCAGGCCGCCGCCGTCGCCGTCGTCATGGCCTGCGGCCTCGCCATGCTCATCATGGCCCGCAGCCTCATCCAATCCCTCGACGCCACCCGCCGCGAATACTACGAGGCCCACCGCTTCGCCCAGGTCTTCGCCCACCTCAAACGCGCCCCCCAATCCCTCGCCCAACGCATCGCCGACATCCCCGGCGTCGCCGCCGTCCAAACCGACATCGCCGTCCAGGTCACCCTCGACCTCCAGGGCCTCGACGAACCCGCCAGCGGCATGGTCCGCTCCCTCCCCGACTTCACACCCCCACTGCTCAACCGCCTCCACCTCCGCGCCGGCCGCTGGCTCCCTCCAGGGTCCCGCGGCGAAATCCTCGTCGGCGAAGCCTTCGCCAAAGCCAACGCCCTCCAACCCGGCCACTCCCTCGCCCTCCTCCTCAACGGCCGCCGCCAAACCTTCCGCATCGCCGGCATCGTCCTCTCCCCCGAATACGTCTTCGAATCCCGCCCGGGCACCGCCCTCCCGGACAACCGCACCTACGGCATCTTCTGGCTCCCCTACGCCGAGGTCGCCGCCTCCTACGACCTCGACGCCGCCTTCAACCACCTCGCCCTCACCCTCGAACCCGGCGCCTCCGATCGCCCCGTCATCGCCACCCTCGACCGCCTCCTCCAACCCTACGGCGGCCGCGGCGCCTTCGCCCGCGCCGATCACCCCTCCCATATCCGCGTCTCCGACGAAATCCGCGTGCTCGAAACGCTCTCCATCGGCTTCCCCCTCGTGTTCCTCGGCGTCGCCGCCTTCATGACCAACGCCGTCCTCTCCCGCCTCCTCAACCTCCAACGCGAACAGATCGCCATCCTCAAGGCCTTCGGCTTCGACAACCGCCAGATCGTCCTCCACTACCTCAAGTTCGCCCTCGTCATCGTCGCCGCCGGCACCATCCTCGGCACCCTCGGCGGCATCACCCTCGGCCAACGCCTCGTCGGCATGTACGAGGTCTTCTTCCGCTTCCCCGACCTCGCCTTCCGCCTCGACCGCTCCGCCATCGCCATCGCCCTCCTCGTCGGCGCCGGCGCAGCCACCGCCGGCGTCTTCGGCGCCGTCCGCCGCGCCGCCCGCCTCCCCCCCGCCGACGCCATGCGCCCCGAACCCCCGGCCCAGTACCGCCCCGCCCTCCTCGAACGCACCGGCCTCGGCCACCTCCTCTCCCACTCCTTCCGCATCGCGGCCCGCAACCTCGAACGCCGCCCCATGCAGGCCACCTTCACCGTCGCCGGCCTCGCCCTCGCCACCGGAATCCTCATCGTCCCCAATTGCTTCCGCGACAGCGTCAACGAATTGCTCGGCTTCCAGTGGGACGTCGTCCAACGCCAGGACATCAACCTCGGCCTCGTCGAACCCACCAGCCTCCAGGTCCAACACGCCCTCCGCCAACTGCCCGGTGTCCTCGCCGTCGAACCGTTCCGCCACGCCGCCGTCCGTGTCCGCGCCGGCCACCGAAGCCGCCAACTCGCCCTCCAGGGCATCCCACCCAACACCCTCCACAGCCGCGTCGTCGAGGAAGGCTACCGCGAAATCCCCCTCCCCTCCCACGGCATCGTCATCTCATCCATCCTCTCCAAAGTCCTCGCCGTCCACCCCGGCGATTCCGTCGACGTCGAATTCCTCGAGGGCCGCCGCTTCACCCGCCGCCTCCCCGTCGTCGGCCTCGCCCACGACTTCACCGGCACCGCCGCCTACATCGAAATGTCCGCCCTCAACCGCCTCCTCGGCGAAGGCGACCTCGTCAACGGCGCCAGCTTCACCGTCGACACCGCCCGCCGCCCCGAGTTCCTCCACGCCCTCAAGGACATCCCCCGCGTCAGCTGGGTCGGCATCAAGAAATCCCTCCGCGCCAACTTCGAACAGACCACCGCCGCCAGCATCAACCTCATCCAAAGCATCTACATGACCTTCGCCGTCGTCGTCGCCTTCGGCGTCATCTACAACAACGCCCGCATCTCCCTCGCCGAACGCTCCCGCGAACTGGCCACCCTCCGCGTCATCGGCTTCTCCCAACGCGAGGTCGGCGCCATCCTCGTCACCGAACTGGTCGTCCTCGCCCTCCTCGCCCTCCCCCTCGGCCTCCTCCTCGGCACCGGCTTCGCCACCGGCATCCTCCAACAGGTCAACACCGAAACCGTCCGCCTCCCCACCATCCTCACCCTCCGCAACTACGCCTTCGCCGCCTCCGTCGTCACCCTCGCCTCCACCCTCTCCGCCCTCGTCGTCCTCCGACGCCTACGCACCCTCAACCTCGTCAGCGCCCTCCGCGCCCCCGAATAACCCCCCCTCCTCCCATCCCACCCCATCCCCCATGACCCCCAGCACCCATCCCAGCCCCTCACGAAAAACCCCGCGCCGCTGGCTCCCCTGGCTCGGCGCCGCGACCCTCCTCGCCCTCCTCGCCGCCGGCCTCCGCCCCCAACCCGTCCCCGTCGAAATCGGCCGCGCCTCCGAAGGCACCCTCCGCACCTCCGTCAACGAGGAGGGCCGCACCCGCATCCGCCACCGCTACACCGTCCACGCCCCCGTCGCCGGCCACCTCCGCCGCATCCCCTTCAAGGCCGGTGAACCGGTCCGCGCCGGCGAAACCGTCGTCGCCACCCTCGACCCCCTCCCCTCCGCCCTCCTCGACCCCCGCAGCCGATCCCTCGCCGAAGCCCGCCGCGATTCCGCCGCCGCCCAACTGGCCAAGGCCCGCGACGCCCTCCGCTTCGCCTCCCTCGAATTGCAGCGCTTCCAGAAATTGTTCGCCGACCAAACCGTCTCCGCCCAGGAGCTGGAGGGCGTCCAATGGCGCGAAGCCGCCGCCGCCAGGGAAACCGCCGCCGCCGAAAGCGCCCTCCGCCAGGCCGAGGCGGAACTGGCCGTCTTCGCCCCTCCCCTCCCCTCCAGCCCCGACAGCCCCGTCAGCCCCGTCCATCTCCTCGCCCCAGCCTCCGGCCGCATCCTCCATGTCCACGAGGAAAACGCCCGCGCCGTCGCCCCAGGCACGCCCCTCCTCACCGTCGGCGACCCCGCCGATCTCGAGGTGGTCATCGAGGTGCTCTCCCGCGATGCCGCCACCATCCGCCCAGGCGCCCCCGTCGAATTCGACCAGTGGGGCGGCCCCTCACCCCTGCTCGGCTCCGTCCGCCACGTCGAACCCGCCGCCTTCACCAAGGTCTCCGCCCTCGGCGTCGAGGAACAACGCGTCAATGTCGTCGCCGACCTCACCTCCCCCCAGGACCAACGCCCCGGCCTCGGCGACGGCTTCCGCGTCGAGGCCCGCATCATCGTCTGGCAGGCCGACCGCACCATCAAAGTCCCCATCGGCGGCTTGTTCCGCAAAGGCGACGGCTGGGCCGCCTTCACCCTCCGCAACGGACGCACCGTCCTCACCCCCGTCCAACCCGGCCGCTCCAGCGACTCGGAAATCCAAATCCTCGATGGCCTCGCCCCCAACCAGGAAATCGTCCTCTACCCCGGCGATCGCATCCGCGAAAATGTCCGCGTCCGCCCCGTGACCATCGCCCCATAACCCGTCCCCCGGCCCCACTTCACGCCAGGATGGCGGAGGGCGCCCGTCGCACCCCCCGCCACCCGTCAATGCTCAATCCCCGCGGGGCAGTCCGCTACTTGACCCCCGGAACCTTCTCCCAGCGGCCCGTCTTCCCCGACTTCAACACGGCGTCGCAGATGTGCTGCGTCTCCAGCGCGTCCCGGAAGCTCGGCGGACAGGGATCGTTCTTCTCCAGCGACTTCACGAAGTCGGCGAACTGATGGGTGAAGGTGTGCTCGTAGCCGATCTGCAGTCCGGGGACCCACCAGTGCTTCATGTAAGGATGGTCGCCGTCGGAGATGTGCAGGTTCCTCCACCCGCGCACCTGCCCCTCGTCGTTGTGGTCGAACCACTGCAACCGGTGCAGATCGTGCAGGTCCCAGAAGATCGAGGCGTGCTCGCCGTTGATCTCCAGGGTGTAGAGCGCCTTGTGCCCGCGGGCGTAGCGCGTCGACTCGAAGGTCGCGAGCGACCCGTTCTTGAAACGCGCGAGAAAGGCGCAGGCGTCGTCGATCCCGACCTTCTCCACCTTCCCGCTCAGGCTGTGCTTGCGCTCCTTCACGAAGGTCTCGGTCATGGCGCTCACCTTGTCGACGCCGCCGTTCAACCAGACCGCCGTGTCGATGCAGTGCGCCAGGAGGTCGCCGGTCACACCCGAACCCGCCACCTTCACATCCAGCCGCCACAAACCCGCGCCGCCCTGCGGCAGTTCGGGGTTGATCGTCCAGTCCTGAAGGAACTTCGCCCGGTAATGGAAAATCCGCCCCAGCCGCCCCTCGTCGATCAGCTTCTTCGCCAGGGTCACCGCCGGCACCCGCCGGTAGTTGTACCAGACCGAGTTCGGCACCCCGGCCTTCTCCACCGCGGCCACCATCTTCTTCCCCTCCGGCCCGTCCATCGACAGCGGCTTCTCGCAGAGGATCATCTTCCCCGCCTTCGCCGCGGCCATCGCAATCTCCGCATGCACGTTGTTCGGCGCGGCAATGTCGATGACGTCGATGTCCTTCCGCTCCACCACCTTCCTCCAGTCGCTCTCCACGGTCTCGTAACCCCAGTTGTCCGCGAACGCCTTCGCCTTCTCCGGATTCCGGGCGCACACACACTTCAGCACCGGCTCATACTGGAGATCGAAGAACTTGGCGGACTGCCGGAACGCGTTGGAATGCGTCCGACCCATGAACCCGTAACCGATCAGGGCGATGTTCAGCTTCTTCATATCGTTCTTGGAAAGGGACGCGCAAAGGCTAGGGAGCCCGGGCAGACGGTCCAAGTCTTTTGAACCGGCCGCGCCGGACTCCCGGACACCGCAGCCGCATCGGTCACCCTCCCCCCCTACTCCCGCGCCCGAACGGTCGCCGCCAGCACCGCCGCCACCACCAGCAGCACCCCCAGACACATCAGCTTCCACCCGAAGGTCACCGCCCGCACCGCCGAGGCCTCGATCTCCAGCCGAAGCTCGCGCGACGCCTCGATCTCCAACGGCCGGGTGAACACCAGCTTCCGCCCCTGCTCCGGCAGCGTCGCCCGGATCGCCGCCGGACTCGAAACCGCCGCGTCCTGCTGCTGGATCAGCCGCTCCGCCAGCCGCGTCTGCAACGCGTTCTCCTCCACCGAATTCCGCGCCATCAACTGCTGGGCCTCCACCTGCGTGTAGTTGGCCGCCGGACCGTCCCGCAGCCCGGGAAGCGCCGCCGCCTGCGCCCCGCCTCCCCCCGCCACCCGCGCCTGCCTCACGTTGATCCCCACCAGCGCCTGCTGAAGCTTCAGGTTGTTCAACTGCACCCGCGCATCCTCGTTGAACGCCTGGTCGTGCATCGACAACCCGAACGCCGCCTTGAACGCCCGCCGCGCCTGCTGCGGATCCCCCTGCTGCAACAACACGTTCGCCGTCGACAACACCTGCTCCGCCGCCCGCGTCTTCTCCTGACGCCGCTCCGCCTCGCTCCGCAGATAACCGTCCAGATCCAACACCACCGGCTCGACCAACACATCCGCCTCCTGCAACCGCAACGGCCCGCTCCAGTCGTCCATCCGCCATTTGTCACTCAGAAACACCGTCCACCGGATGTCCTCCAACGGCAGATCAATCCGCGGCCCCGCCAACCTCAGGTCCAGGGAACGCCTCCCCGGCTTGCCCGCCGTCCCGGTGTAGAAAAACTCCACGGTCGCCTCCTCGCCCGTCCGCGAGCTCTGCTCCAACGGGATCAGCACCTGGTTCGTCGACCGCCACGGCCACACGCTGTTCTGGTTCACGAACGCGAACCAGAACCGCGCACCCTCCGGCAGGGTCACATGCAGCAGCCGCTTGTCCGCCGGCACCATCCGCAACTGCACCCGCGTCAGCGTCGCCCCGTCGTCCGAGATCACCGAGGTGAGCTCCACCGCGTTCACCCGCGCCGGCAACAGCCGCGCCGCCTCGTGCCGCACCAGCGCCACCGGCAGCCGGAACGCCGGCTCGACCAGGCGATAACTGAAGTTCGCCGACGGCGCCGCAATGTCCTGCAACAGGGCCCGCGGAATGACCTGCCAGTCCGTCGGCTGCAACGCCGCAGGCGGATCAATCCGAACCTGCAACCGCCCCCCGGCCTGCACGGTCACAAACCCACGCTGCAGGTTCACCCCCAGCGCCTGCACGCCGTCCACCTCCGCCACGGTCGCCTGCTCCGCAATCGGAAGGTGATACCCGACCTGCAACAACTGCCGCCCCAGCACCCGCCGCTCCAGCTTCACCTCCCAGTCCCGCGTCGCCGCATTCGTCGCGCCGGGCCGCATCAGGTAGTCCCCCACCTGCTCCCCACAGAATCGCACCCCCTCCGCCGCCGCCGGCAACCGCACCAACAGCGTCTTCACCCCGGTGTTCTCGATCTCGTATTGCAGATTCGCCGACACCTTCGCCTGCGCCTCCCCGAACTCCACATGCTGCAGACTCGTCACCTGCACCCAGGCGTCCACCTGCTCCAGATCCAGCACCAGCACCCAGCCCTCCTGAAACAGCCGGAACGCCAGCACCCCCCGCTGACGCGCTCCCGCCTGCTGCGGCTCCACCTGCGTCGCCCCCTCCCGCCGCGCCACCTGCACCCGCAACCCCTGCTCCGGCACCACCAACATCTGCCCCCCCTGCTTCGTCGCCTCCCGCATCGACAACCGCGGCACCACCCACCCGTTCGTCGTCCGCACCCCTCCACCCGTCAGCGTCACGTTCAGCCGCTCCCGCCCCTCCGTCCTCCCCTTCAAATGCAGCGTCACCACCCGACCCCCCTCCCCACGCAACTCCGTCCAGTGACTCATCGCTCCACCCGTCACCGACTCCACCTCCATCCCTTCAGGCAGCGGAAAACTGAGCTTGAAGATCCCAGCCCGCGTCACCTCCACGTCCAATACCGCCGCCAGCAACACCCGATCCTCCCCCAGCGAAAGGGTCTGCTGCGCCTCCACCCGCACATCCGCCTCCACCGCCGACGCCTTCAAGGTCAACACCACCCCCTCCCCGGAATACCGGTACGCACGCCGCACCCCGAACCCAGCCCCCGACACCGGCGCCGGACCCGGCATCGGGAAATCCTCCAGGTTGACCGCCGCCAACCCCTCCGCCCCCACGTCGTCCAACTGCACCTCCCCTCCGGTCGCCACCCCCACCATCCCAATCTGCCCCGACGCACCCCGCACCCCGATCACCCCAACCACCCGCTCGAACGGCAACGGCGTCGCCGCCACCTGCGACCTCACCAGCAGCCCGAACGGCCGCGCCTGCGCCTGCGAAAAGGTCGCCCGCAACACCCGCGTGTCCGGATCAAACCGCCACAGCGACAACCCGGCCCCCTGCACGTCCGTGATCGTCATCCCCGCCGGCACGTCGAACAGCAACTCCCCCACCTCCCCCTGCGCCGGTCGAACCTGCAACCCATGCACCCCCTCCACCAACCCCGGCCCAGGCACATACATCTGCGACCACTCCGCATAAAACACCGCCCGCTCACGCCGCGTGTCCCGCACCCGCGGCCTCCAACCCACCCACGCATCCCGCTTCGGCGACATCACCAAACCCACCACCGTGTTCGTCGATCCCCCCTCCTCCGCCTCCCGCCGCACCAACACCGCCTGCGGCGACCCGACGTCCACATCCATCCCCGGCAGCTCCAGCCGCGCCCGATTCACCAACCCCGGCAGCACCGGCACCACAAACCCCCGCTCCCCACCCCGCTCGGTCACCCGCGCCTGAAACTCAATCGGAAACTCCAGCGTCCCGTTCGTCTCCGACATCAGCAGATGCACCCGACGCCCCTCCCACTGCACCTGCACCAGCCGCGTCCCCGCCGGATGCCCCGATCGCATCAACACCCCGGGCTCGCTGAACAACGGCAGCACCGAGCCGGCCTTCCCCTCCCACCGCACCACCGCCCGACCCCGCACGTGATCGTCCACCACCCTCCACTCATGAACCACCGTCTCCGCGACATGCGTCGCCGGTTCCAACGTCCCACCCCACGCAGGCAGCGGCTCCACCCCACCCGCCGCCCCCGCCGCCATCAACCCCGCCCCAAAACCTCCCAGACACATCCACCCCACCCCGAACGCCACCAGCCAGCCGGCAACCGCCGATCCCGCACCCGTGATCGCCCCGGATCCGCCAACCCCACCGGAACCGCCGCCACCTCCAGGCACACCCGTCGTCCCCGCCGCCCGCCACCACCGCGCCAACCCGGGCACCAACACCTGAACCAACAGGAACAGCCCCGCCACCGTCACGAACGGCACCGGGCCCGACGGCGCCCGCAAGGCGGCCCAGAACAGCAGACACCACCCCGCCGCAATCCCCAGCACCCGCATCGCCGATCCGGAGGCCACCAGCGCCCCAAGCCAGACCCCCACCGCGGCCAACCCCAGAAACACGCCCCCCACCGTCACCCACCCGCCCGCAACCGCCTCCACCTGGGTCAAGTCCACCCGCCACGACTCCCCGCCCTGCTGCACCGGCGCCACAAAACGCAGCTCCGACGGCACCTCCAGCACCGCTTCCTCCGCCATCCCCACCAGGCCGGCGAACATGACCACCGCCAACGCCGCAGCCACTCCCCCCACCAGGCCCGCGATCAAATGCCTCACCCCCAGCCGACGCGCGCTTCCAAACCGCCCCGACCACACCAGCCCCCCCAACCCCGCCGCCGCCACCATCACCAGCGCCCGACGCACCGCGTCCCCACCGTCCTCCGACGCCAGCACCCGCGCCACACCCGCGAACCCCGACGCGTCAGGCTCACCCGCCGCCGGCGTCAGCGTTCCGCCGCGATACACCAGCCGCCGCCCGCCGGCGGGACTGACCCGCCACTCGGCCAGCAATACCGGGGCGTCCACCACCGGCGCCGCCACACTCAGCCGCCGCGCGTCCGCCGCCCGGCTCGCCACCTTCACCCGCAACTCCGTCAGTATGTTCGGGTCCGGCTGGCTCGGCAGCGGAATCAGGTTCCCCGTCTCGTCCCGCACCGGCACCACCGCCTTCCCGTCCACGGTCACCGACCACAGCTCCGCGCCCTCCGGCACCCGCAGCCGCAGGTGCGGTGCCCCCTTGTTCTTCACCAGGTACCGCGCCTCCGTCACCACCTGCCCCTCCTCCGTGATCCGCGTCACAAGCGCCGCCCGGTCCACGACCTGGCTCACCATCTCCGCCTGCGCCAGCGGCTTGAGCTCGAGCTGCAGCTCGAACGGCCGCGCAAGATACCGGTACGCCGCCAGGATCGGCGCATCGAAGAACAACCGGTACTCCGCGGGCACCTCGCCAGGCTCGAGCGGACTCAACGACCCGCTCACCTGGGCCGGCACGACCTGGAACTGGTTCGCGCTGATCACCAGGGTGTAGCCCTGCTCGGTCTGGGCATCCACCGGCCGCACCCCGGTGAACGACAGGGTCTCACCCTGCGCCCGGAACGGCCGCTCATACGTCGCCAGCAGCGTGTACGCGCCCGACACCGGCGTGTGCAGCTGCACCCGGTAGCCGCGCTCGGTCTTCTGCCAGTTCCGCACGTTCCTCCCGGTGAACTCCACGTTGAAATACTCCGCCGACAGCTCCGCCTCCAACACCGACACCGGCGCGCCGGAAACCAGGTAGTTCACCAGGGTGCTGCCATACGCAATGCCCTCGCCCACCGAGAACAGGTGGAACACATCCGCCTGAATCGACTGCGCCAACCGCTCCACGGTCACCGCCGCCTGCCAGGCCGCCTCGTTCACCCGGAACGCCGCCTGCAATCCCGCCACCCGCTTCGGATAAAATGCCGTCGCCTGCTCCGCCAACCCCACGGTCGCCGCCGGGGTCAGCCGAAACCCCGCGTCCGCCGACACCCCGACGCTCCCACGCACCGACCGCGCCCGCATCACCTCCACCCGCGGCAGATCCCATCGCGTCCCCCCCAGCGCCTGGTTCCGCTCCAACCGCAGCTGCACCACCTGCCGCCCGATCACCGGCGCGCCATACACCAGCCTCAACACCGCCCCGGCCTCACCCGCCGGTTCACTCAGAAACTGATCCGCCAGCCCCGGCACCTCCACCTTCGCCAGCGTGTAACCCCGGGGCACCCGCAGACTCAGCTCCCTCAGCGGCGCCTCCCGCACGTCCACCTCCAACTCCGCGTCCACCGCCGTCTCCGTCTCCCCAAGGTGATACGTCAGGATCCCCGACACCCCGAGCTCCGGCAGAATGTTGTCCGCCTGCGCCCGCATCCGCACCTGCGCCCCGGCAAACCGATACGCGAACACCTGCGTCGCCTGCGCCGGCATCAACCCCTTCACCGCGTCGCTCTGCACAAACTGCTCCGGCGAGATCTGCGACAACCCCGCCGACTCCAACACCTCCAGCCGAACCGCACCCTCGTTCACCAGCCTCAGATAACCACCCACCCGCACCGCACCCTCCGGCACCGGCTGCACCACCTCGAACGCCAGCGGAAACGCCCCCAGCGCCTGCTGCACCTGGATCTGCACCGACGCCACCTCCCGCTGCGGCTGGTTGAATCGCACCTCCACCCGCCGCTCCCCCACCCCGTCCCCGGGCTCCACCGACCACGACAACACCTGCGCGCCCTGCACCCGCGTCACCTCCCCGCCCCCCCGCAACAACAGCGTCGCCCGCGTCATCTCACCCTGCATCACCCGCATCTCCATCAGCGTGGTCTGCCGCAACAACCCCGGACTCACCGCCACCTGCGTCACCGCTTCCGCCGAGAAAAACAGCCGGCCCTCGGTCTCCTCCCTCCCCTGCCGCCACGTCGCCTCGAACACCCCGCTCGCCGGCAGAAAACTCCCGAACCCATCCCCCAACCGCTCCGGCCGCGACGCCCCGGCCAACTCCAGCCGCGTGTCCTCCCCCAAACCCCGGATCAACACCGGCGACAACGCCCCCGCCGCCACCCGGAACGAAATCCGCTTCCACTCGTTCGAACCCCGCACCCCCGCGTGAAACCGCACCCGCAACGGATACTCCCCTGCCTCCGGAAACTCCGCCACATACCGGTCCCCCACCGCCCTCACCCGCCACCCGCTCCGCTCCACCGCCTCCGCCAACGCCACATCCCCGGCCAGCAGCTCCAGCCGCCCACCCCTCCCATCCTTCACCCGCGCCACACCCGTCAACTCGAACGCCGCCGCCCCATCCCCCACTTCCCCTTCCAGCCGGAAATTCGCCACCACCACCTGCCCCGCCTCCGGATCCGCATCCCGCACCCGGATCGGCAGCGTGTATCGACTCCCCAAAAACCGGTACGCCTTCCTACCCCCAACCCCTCCCGCCACCGTCTCGCCCACCGGCCTCAACCCGTCCGGCAACTGCCCCGCCTCCACCAGCACCAATCCCCCGGCCCCCACCACGTCCACCGCCAGACCGGCAGGCCATTCCACCAACACCGACCCGCTCCCCAGCGCCGGCGCCAGCGCCGACAGATTCAATCCCTCCGTCACCACCCCCAGCCCCGTGACCGGATGCGCCCCCGTCACCTCCACCCGGATCGAGGTCACCACCTTCTCCCCGGACCCCGTCCGCAACACCAGCGACCTCACCCCGTTCGTCGTCAGCCGCACACTCCAACTCTCCAAACCCTCCCCCGTCACCGCCTCGATCGTCCCAACCCCGCCCAACGGCAGCTCCACCTCCCCCAACCCCCCACGCAACGCCTCCACGTCCACCACGAACCGATGCCGGAACCGCTCACGCTCCACCCGCAGGTGATGCTGAATCCGCGCACTCCACAGCCCCGGTTCCTTCGCCATGCCCAGCCCGGCCAGGTCCGCCTGGATCACCAACCGCGCCGTGCCACCCTCCAACCCTCCCTCCACGGTCGCGCCCTTCACCTCGAACGCCACCGGCACACCCCCACCACCCCCCGCCTCCGCAGCGCCCACCACACCCCCCACCGCCACCGCGGCTCCCACCCACACCAGCCACGCCGCCATCACGCCCCGCCACCCACGCCCGTCCCGTCCGATGTTCGCACTCCAGGTTTTCATGCCTCGCTCCAATGCTCGCTTCCTCGAATTCGTCGTTCGCCTCACCGACCCAGTACCGACTGCGCCTGCTGAATCATCTGTCCCAGTTGCTGCGGCCTCGGATCCGGCCGGAAGACCTCCGGCACGTTGCCGAGCAGCGCAAGCAGCCGGTCCCCGGTCACCTCCGTCGCATACGGACTGCCCGAAAGCATCTCTCCGAACGCGGCCGCCGTGGTCGCAAGCCGCAACGCCGGACTCGCCCGCTCCAGAGCCACCGCCGGACCGTCATACGGCACTTCCCAGGCGTGCTCCTGGTACTCACGGGTCGACGGCTCCCGGTACCGCGCCCGCACCGTCGCAATCGGCCCGCGCCCGCCCGGCCGAACCTCCACGACGTACAGCGCGTTCCCCGATTCCGCCGCCCCGATCTCCGCGGCATCCACCGTGTTGTCCCGGAATTGCTCCGCGGTGAGCTGATGCCGCGCATACCCGATCTGCCGCCACTGGTTCACCCGCTCCGGGTTGAACTCGACCTGCACCTTCACATCCTCCGCCGCCACCTGCAGCGCCCCGGCAAGCTGGTTGGCAAAACCCGTCGCCGCCTCCTCCGGCGTGTTCACAAACCCGTACCGGCCGTCGCCGTTCCTCGACAGCGCCTCCAGGAGCTCGTCGTGGTACCCGTCAAAACCCACCCCGAAGCAGTCCAGCGCCACCCCGCGGCTCCGATTCTCCGCCACCAGCTCCCGCAACGCCTCCGCCCGCACCTCCCCCAAATTCGCCGCCCCGTCGGTGAGCAGCACCACCCGGTTCACCCCGTCCGCACGGTAGTGCCGCAGCGCCGTCTCATACCCCAGCCGCAACGCACTCTCGAGATGCGTGCCACCCTCCGGCGGAATCGACCCGAACTGCGCGGCCAAATCCCCCACCCGGTCCCCGGTCAAACCGTCCATCCACAACCGCGGGGTCCGCGCAAAGGTCACCACGCTCAGGGTGTCCGCCGGCTTCAACTGCCCCCCCAACACCCGCAACGCCTCACGCACCGTCGCCACCCGGTCCGCCCGCTCCATCGATCCCGAGTTGTCCACGGCCAGCACCAGGTTCAACGGCCGCCCCTCCTCCCGCCCCTGCGCCCGCGTCCGCACCCCCAGCCGCAGCACGTCCCGCTGCTGCGCAAACGGATACCGCCCACGCTCCCACACAAACCCCAGCGGCATCCCCGGCGCCGGCTCAGGGTCCCGATACGAAAACGCATTCACGAACTCCTCCACCCGCACCGCCCCGGGACCCGGCACCTGCCCCTGCTCCAAACTGGCCCCGGCCAGCCGGAACGACACGTCCGTGACGTTCAACGAAAACGTCGACAACGCATTCTCCACCGCCGCGACCTCTCTCTGCACCTCCAGCGCCGCCACTGCCTCCCCCACCGCGTTGTTGGCCTTCCGCTTCGACTCATCCTCCCCCCCGACGCCCTGCGCCACCAACTTCACATCCTCCGCTCCGGCAAAACCCAGGAACTCCTGCCCCAACACCGGCATGTCCCCCAGCTTCACCCCGTTCGTATACCCCCCCGCCACAACCCCGGCCCGCTCCTTCGCCAATGTCTGCGCCCGCTCCGACCCGAACATCCGCGACCGATCCGTCGCCGCTTCCCCAAGCCGCTCCACCACCGCGTCCTTCGATGCGGATTCCACCGACTCCGCCTCGCCACGGGCCACCCCCCGCCCCCTCGCTCCCGCAGCCGATGCCAGCCCCGATGCCGCCCCCGCAGCCGGACCGGTCACGGACGAAACAGGACCGCCGCCCCCGAAGCCGCCCCCACCCCCACCGGCCCCGCCCGTTCCCGCAGCCACATCCCAATCCGTCACCACCCCCACCCCGGCCACGGCCACCGAGTTCAAGTCACGCAGCCGTCCCTCGGGTTCCATGGCGAATCGATTCGCCCCCGCATCCCCCGGCTTCCCGGCCGTCGGCGGCACACCCATCGCCAGCATCTTCGCCCGCGCGTCCGCCGCATCTGCACCCGCCGATCGCGACGGCGCCGCCGCCCCGCCAGCCAACCCATACCGGCTCATCATTCGCGGTGTCATCCCCACCGCCGCTTCCTCCCGCGACGCCCTGGCTTCCCGGGAAACCGGTGAGCGCTCGGCCTCACCCACACCACCCGACCGCGCGCCCCGCAGCGCCAACGCCGGCGGCGCGACCGCCGGCTCCCCGGCCATCTCGAAGAAGTAGTTCTGCCTCCGCTCTCCCGCGGAACCGGCGGACGGCGACGGCCCGGAAACCGGCGCCCCGCGCCGCATCAGCTCAACACTCATCGGCACCGCCGGTGCCGCGGTTTCGGCCAGCTCCCGCCCCAGGGATTCCGGCGCCGGCTGCCGCGAATCCATCAGCGCGGTGCTCCGGGACCAGACCTCGGTTCGTTCGGGAGCCGCGGCGGGAGCGTTCGCCGCCGGAGCCGCCGCCGGAGTCGCCGCCGAGGTCGCGAAGGACGTCGCCGCAGGCGGCACAGGCTGCGGTGCGGACCCGGGACGCGCCCCGACCCGGTAGGCCCCGAAATCCCTGCCCGCCGCGGTCCGTGCCGTCGGCGTCGGCGTCGGCGTTTGTCCAGGCATCATCGGCGGCACGCTCGGCGCCGCCACCGAAAGCGAATCCACCGCCGTGTCGGCGAAGGTCACGACCTTGTCATCCGCCTTCCCGGCCACCCCCAACGCCAGCATGTCCGACCGGGACAGCGTGGACCGGCGCGCGGTCTCGGCATCCGCCACCGAGAACACGCGGATGAGCCCGTCCCTATCCGCCCCCTCCACACTCCCGACCCGGGCCATCCGCACGGTCTGGATCTCCGGCAGAAGGGCCGCGGTGAGCAGCAGGCCAACCGCCGCCGCGGCCACCGCAAGCCAACCCGCCCCGCGCCAACGCGACCCCACCGGCCCGTCGTCGGCAAAAGCCACCGGAATCACCGTCGGCGACGCCTTCCCCGACCCACCGCCGGAATCCGCGGAACCACCGGTGCCCGCCCCGTCCTCGGCCCCCTCCCCGCGCAACCGCCGGAGCAGCTCCTCCCGCCGATCCCCCGACATCCGCGGGAGCCTCGCCGCTGCCGCCGCCGCCGCGGCGGACGACGCCTCGCGGTCCGCCGCGTCCCCGGGGTTCAGCACCGCTTCCCGCACCAGCGGCAGCATCCGCCGCAACCGCTCCTCCAACAGCGCCAGCTCGGGATCCCGCGCCAGCGCCTGATCCAGCACCCGCGATTCGGCCTCGGACAATTCCCCGAGCAACCGGGCGGTGATCTGGGATTCCCACCCGCCTTCGGGCGGGCCTCCCGGCCCTTCGTTCCTGGGACCATTGCCGTTCATGGGATCAATCCTGCCTTTCCCAAATCGTCCGCAAGCGCCTTCAACGCATGATGCAGCAGATATCCGACGTGCCCCGCGGTCAGCCCCGTGCGTGCGCCGATCTCCTTGTACGAAAGGTTCTCCCCGAACTTCAGCGCCAGCAGCTCCCGGCTCCGCGCATCCAACCCCTCCAGGCCCAACCGCACCCGCCCGATCGCCTCCCACCGCGCCAACTGCTCGTCCGGCAACGGCTGAACATCCGCCATCTCGTCGTCCGCCGCCCGATCCGGCGTCGGCTCCACCGAGAACGGCACCAGCCGCGCCCCGCTGCGCAACTGGTTCACCGCCAGGTTGTGCACCGTCCGGTACAACCAACCCCGCGGCTCCCGGATCTCCACGGATTGCTCCTGGAGCTTCAGAAACGCTTCCTGGACAACATCCTCAGCCATCTCGTGCCTGTGAAGCAGCCGTCTGGCGTACGCGAGCAGCGGTCCCTCCAGCGCCAGGAACAACGCCTCCAGCGACCCGTCCCCACGGAACGCGCACCCCGATTCGTCTGGTATGTCCAGCGCCATCAGCCTCGTCGCCTCAGCGTCCTTCCCCCGTGGGCCATCATCGCCTCGGGTCCCGTCATCCGCCTGCTTCTACCCTCATGACACACCACCACACGAGGTCTTAGACGATTTCCAAAACCCACCGCTCCCCCCGCACCCCACACCCCGAAATCATGGCCGCACCCAATTTGCCGCTTTGATGCCAACCCCCCTTCCCGGCAGGCTCTCCGAAATCGCGCCGACCCCGCGAAACGGGTACGCGCCCAACACGATCCGAGTCGCCAACGCCCCACGGGCCCCCCACCAACCGCACCGAACATGTTGCGCATCGTCAGGAAAATCAGCCTCACCCAGTGGATCCTGATCAGCATGGTCGTCGGCGTCGCCTTCGGCGCCTTGTTCCCCGAGACCTCCCAGCACGGACGCGTCATCTCCAACGTGTTCCTGCGCATGATCAAATGCCTCCTGGTGCCGCTGGTCTTCTCCACCCTCGTGGTCGGCATCGCCGGCCACAGTGACGACCTCAGGGTCGTCGGCCGCGTCGCCTTCCGCGCCATCGTCTACTTCGAAATCGTCACCACCCTCGCCCTCGTCGTCGGCCTCGCCGCCGTCAACTTCACCCAACCCGGCGTCGGCATCACCCTCCCCCCCGCCGGCTCCGCCGCCAGCGAAATCAAACCTCAGCAGGTCACCATCGCCGGCATCATCGAACATATCGTCCCCCGCAGCTTCTTCGAGGCCGCCGCCACCAACGACGTCCTCCAGGTGGTCTGCTTCGCCGTCTTCTTCGCCGTCGCCCTCGCCCAACTGACCGGCAAACCCCGCGATGTCATGGTCCAGTTCTGCGAGTCCCTCAGCCTCGTGATGTTCAAGTTCGTCGGCATCGTCATGCTCTTCGCCCCCTTCGGCATCGGCGCCGCCATGGCCTACACCGTCGGCCATAGCGGCATGGGCGTCCTCCTCAACCTCGGCAAACTGATCCTCACCCTCTACGCCGCCCTCGTCGTCTTCTGCGTCCTCGTCCTCCTCCCCGCCGCCCTCTGGGCCCGCGTCCCCGTCCTCGGTTTCCTCCGCACCATCCGCGAACCCGCCCTCCTCGCCTTCTCCACCACGTCCTCCGATGCCGCCCTCCCCGACGCCATGGAGCGTATGATCCGCTTCGGCGTCCCCAAACGCATCGTCTCCCTGGTCATGCCCCTCGGCTATTCCTTCAACCTCGACGGCTCCACCCTCTACCTCGCCATCGCCTCCGTCTTCGTCGCCCAGGCCGCCGGTGTCGAACTGTCCTTCGCCCAGCAGATCGCCATCATGCTCACCCTCATGCTCACCAGCAAAGGCATGGCCGGCGTCCCCAGAGCCTCCCAGGTCATCCTCGCCGGCACCCTCGTCACCTTCGGCCTCCCCCTCGAGGGCATCCTCCTCATCATCGGCGTCGACGAACTGATGGACATGGCCCGCACCACGGTCAACCTCGTCGGCAATTGCCTCGCCACCGCCGTCGTCGGCCGCTGGGAAGGCGAATTCACCCCGGTCATCAACCCGCCCACCAGCCTCCCTTCCTGACCCCCAACCCACCCGCCACTCACCGCCGCTGCCACGCGAGCCACCGCCCCAACATCGCCTTCACCCACGGCTTCAAACGCGTCCGCTGGTACGCGTCCCCGGTCCGCCGTATCGCCTCCGCCCGCGTCGGATACGGGTGGATCGCTCCCCCCACCAACCCCAACCCCGCCCCGGCCTTCATCGCCACCGCGATCTCCCCGATCAAATCCCCCGCGTTCGCCCCCACCACCGTCGCGCCCACGATCCGATCCGTCCCGCGCCTCACGTGCACCCGCACAAAACCTTCCGCTTCCCCGTCCAGCACCGCACGGTCCACACCACTGAATGCCTGCGTGTACGTGTCCACCGCCACCCCACGCTCCGCCGCCTCCCTCGCCCCCATCCCGATCCCCGCCACCTCCGGCGACGTGTAGGTGCACCAGGGGATCTCCAACGTCCCCACCCGCGCCCGCCCCGGAAACAACGCGTTCCGCACCACCAGCCGCGCCTGGAAATCCGCGGCATGGGTGAACGGTCGCGGCGAACAGACGTCCCCGCAGGCGTACACCCTCGGATTCGTGGTCCGTAACCCGTCGTCCACCACCACCATCCCCCGCCGGTCCACCTCCACACCCGCCTCCTCCAAGCCCATCCCCTCCACGTTCGGCCGCCGCCCCGCGGCGATCAGCATCCGGTCCACCACCACCTCCCGCTCCCCTCCCCCGGACCCCACCCGCGCCCGCATCCGTATCCCACTCCCGTCCTTCCCCACCTCCAGGTCCCGCACCCCGCACCACACCCGCACGCCGTCCCGCTCCAGGGCGCGCTCCACCAACGCCGCGGCATCCGCCTCCTCCCGAGGCAACACCCCGTCCGCCGCCTCCATCAACACCACCTCGCTCCCGAATCGCGCAAACGCCTGCGCCATCTCACACCCCACCGGCCCTGCCCCCACCACCCCAAGCCGCCCAGGCCGCTCCCCCAAACCAAACAGCGTCTCGTTCGTCAAATACCCCACCTCCCCAAGCCCCCGGATCTCCGGCACCGCCGCCCGCCCCCCGGTCGCAATCACCGCCCGCGCATACCGCAACCGCTCCCCTCCCACCTCCACCGCATCCCCCCCCACAAAACGCCCCGCCCCCAGAAACACATCCACTCCCAACGACCGGAATCGCGCCGCGGAATCATGCGGACTGATCCCCGCCCTCAACCGCCGCATCCGCGCCATCACCGCGCCGAAATCCACCTCCACCGCTCCCCCGACCCGCACCCCGTACGCCCCGGCCCCACGCACTTCCGCCGCCACCCGCGCCGCCCGGATCAACGCCTTCGACGGCACACAGCCGGTGTTCAAACAGTCACCCCCCAGCCGATGCCGCTCCACCAAGGCCACCCGCGCCCCCAAACCCGCCGCACCCGCCGCCGCCACCAACCCCGCCGTCCCGCCGCCAATCACCACGAGATTGTATCGCCCCGATGGCTTCGGATTCACCCAGTCGCCCGGAAACACATTCCGCAGGAGCTCCGCATCCGCCTCCGCACCCACATCCGCACCCGCTCCAGGATAGGCACCCGGCCCGTCACCCACGCCGCCCGTCCGCCCGTAACCACTCATGCCACCCCCCTCCCGCCACCCCCGCCTGTCACCCGGTCCCCACCCGCATCCCCCACCCCCTTCACCTTCCCTTCCAACGCCCGCCGCGCCACCCCCGCCACCCGCACCACCACCCACTCGGTCGCCACCAAACCCACCCCGTATAATCCCCATTCCCATCCACTCCGCCCCCCGTCCCCAACCCCCCACCGCGCCACCGAACCAACCCACACATACACCACCGTCGCCGGCAACATCCCCAGCCACGAGGCCACCGCGTACCCCCCCAGCGAAACCCGGGTCAGCCCAAAAAAATAGTTCAGCAGATTGTACGGAAAGACCGGCGACAACCGCGCAAGCAACACCACCCGCCACCCTTCCTCCCCCACCGCCCGATCCAATGCCCGAAACAGCTCCCGCCCCTCCACCCACCCCGCCACCCGCTCCCGCGCCAGATGTCGCCCCACCAGAAACGCTGCCACCGCCCCGAGCGTCGACCCCGCCGACACATACACCGTCCCCCAAACCACCCCGAACAACGCCCCCGCTCCAAGCGTCAACACCGACCCCGGCACCATCAGCACCGCCGACAACCCGTACACGCCCACGAACACCACCGGACCCCACACCCCAAGCCCGTCCACCCACGCCAATACCCGCTCCCACATCGCCCCCAACCCACCCCAACCCGCCACCCCGCCCACCACCAACAGCCCCGCCACTCCCACCGCCAACCACCCCACCCTCCCCGCCCGGCCTGCCCGCGTTGTCGCTTCCTTGCTCACCTGCCCCCAAGGCTCACCCGTCCCCCGCCGCCTGACCACGCCATTCTTCCCCATCCCCACCCTCCCCACCCCCACCCTCCCCGCTCCCGCCGGCATGCCAGTGGCGCACTCCCCGTTTCCACGCCATAGGTGCTCCGCCGGATGCACAACCCCGCACCCACACCCGCCACCCCACCCGTCATCGAAGCCGTCGGCATCGAAAAAGCCTACGACCAACGCCCCGTCCTCCGCGGCGTCTCCCTCTCCGTCCAGGCCGGCGAACGCGTCGCCCTCGTCGGACCCTCCGGCTGCGGAAAAACCACCCTGCTCAACTGCCTCGGCGGCGTCGACCGCCCCGACCGCGGCTCCATCCGCATCGGCACCGATCTCCTCCAGAACCTCGACCCCGCCAGCCTCGCACGCCTCCGCCGCTCCCGCATCGGCACCGTCTTCCAGTTCTTCCACCTCCTCCCCACCCTCTCCGTCCACGAAAACGTCGAACTGCCCCTCCAATTGCTCGGCATCCCCCGCCCCACCCGCCTCCAACGCGTCTCCCATCTGCTCCAACGCGTCCGCGTCGACCACCGCGCCCACGCGCGCCCCTCGGAACTGTCCGGCGGGGAACAGCAACGCACCGCCATCGCCCGCGCCCTCGTCCACCAGCCCGCCGTCATCCTCGCCGACGAACCTACCGGCAACCTCGACTCCGCCAACGGCGACAACATCCTCGCCCTCCTCCGCGAACTGTCCGACGAAACCGGCACCGCCATCGTCCTCGTCACCCACAGCACCGAAGCCACCCGCGTCTGCCATCGCGTGGTCTCCATGCTCGACGGCCGCATCCTCCCCGCACCATGAACCCCGCCTCCACCCTCGCCCTCCTCTGGCGCCGGTTCACCCTCCGCCACGCCACCGACGCCCCAGGCACCACCTCCCTCCTCATCCTCATCCTCGCCCTCGGCGTCGCCGTCTACGTCTCCATCCGCCTCGCCAACCGCGCAGCTTCCTCCAGCTTCCACCACTTCACCGACCTCGTCGCCGCCGAGAACGACTGGATCCTCCAGGCCCCCGCCGGTGACCTCCCCGAATCCATCCTGCCCGAACTGCTCCAGCGCCTCGGCCCCGATCCGGTCCACATCATCCCCATCGTCGAATCCACCGCCACCCAACCTCCTTCCCCTTCCCCCTCCCCCACCACCCCAACCTCAACCACCTCAACCACCCCGGCCACCGATACCATCGAGTCCATCGGCTCCCGCCCAACCTTCCATATCCTCGGCATCGACCTCGTCGGCATCCAGAACCTCGCCCCCACCCCGGACCCCGACCCAACCGACCCGCCCAATGCCTTCCTCTTCGACACCGACCCCCACACGGACCCCGATGCCGCGGACCCCGACGCTTCCGACCGCTTCTGGTCCACACTCCGCGATCCCGCGTCCGTCTTCCTCGGCGAGGCCACCGCCCGCCGGCACAACCTCCGACGCGGCGATTCCTGGCCCCTGATTCTCAACGACCGCATCGTCCCCCTCCGCGTCGCCGGCATCGTCCCCGATCTGCCCGGCCGCCCCGCCGCCCCACCGTCCTTCCTGGTCATGGACCTCCCGGCCCTCCAGCACTGGACCGGCCGCACCGGCGTCCTCTCCCGCATCGAACTCCGCGTCGAGGACGGCCCCGATCGCGACCGCCGCCGCGCCAGCCTCCGGGAGCGCCTCCAGCAATGGGCCAGCCTCCCACCCCCCGACCTCCCATCCACCCAACCCCCCGCCCAACCGCGCTGGCGAGTCATCGCCCCGTCCGACCGCCGCGACGCCGGCGCGATGATGACCCGCGCCTTCCGCCTCAACCTCACCATCCTCTCCCTGCTCGCCCTCCTCGTCGGCCTCTACCTCATGGTCCAGGCACTCGACGGCGCCGTGGTCCGACGCCGCGCCGAAATCGGAACCCTCCGCTCCCTCGGCATCCCGCCCGCCACCCTCCAGCGCGCCTGGCTGCTCGAAGCAGCAGCCCTCGGCACCATCGGCGGCATCCTCGGCGTTCTGCTCGGCTGGGCCGGCGCCCAATTGTCCGTCCGCCTCGTCGGCCGCACGGTGAATGCCCTCTACTACGCCACCAGCGCGGATTCCGCCGCCCTCGACCCCGCCGAAACCATCGCCGCCATCGCCATCGCCATCCTCGCCGCCACCGCCGCCGGTTGGTGGCCCGCCCGCCAGGCCGCCGCCACACCCCCCGCCCAATTGCTCAACCGCCACGCCCCAACCACCCCACCCTCCCCAGCCACCCGCACCCCCGCCCTCGCCATCGCCCTCACCCTCATCGTCCTCGGCACCCTCGCCACCACCCTCCCCCCCATCCGCTTCGCCAACGGCGCCCGCTTCCCCGCCGCAGGTTACGCCTCCGCCCTCCTCTGGATCCTCGGCGCCAGCCTCCTCAGCGCCCAGGCCCTCATCGCCACCGCCCGCACCCTCGCCCCGCTCTCCCACCTCTCCCCCATCGCCCGCCTCGGCCTCGCACCCCTCTCCCAACCGTCCGGACGCCACGCCCTCGCCACCGCCGGCCTCGTCGCCGCCACCGCCATGACCGCCGGCATGATCCTCCTCGTCGGCAGCTTCGACCACACCATGAACGGCTGGATCCAACGCACGTTCCAGGCCGACCTCTATATCTCCAGCGCCGGCGCCCAAAGCGCATCCACCGACAACCGCATCGCCCCCGAAACCTGGCAGACCATCACCCAACACCCCGCCGTCGCCGACGCCAACGTCCTCCATGCCCTCGAAATCCACCTCCCCCAGGGCACCACCATCCTCGCCGCCGGCGACCTCGCCTTCCTCCGCCGTCACACCGACATGGCCTGGATCCACCCCCCCCTCAACCCCACCGCCTCCCTCGCCCCCGATCCCGAACCCGATCCCCACCCGAACGCCGCCCACCCCGGCTACCCCCACAAACCGGCCACCGCCCTCGTCAGCGAAAGTTTCTCCGAACGCTTCGGCCTGCACCGCGGCGACCAACTCGTCCTCCCCACCCCCTCCGGACCCATGCCCACCCTCATCGCCGGCGTCTTCGCCGACTACGGCAACGAACGGGGCTCCATCCTCATCGACCGCTCCCGCTTCACCCGCCGCTTCGGCTCCCACCACGCCGCCAGCCTCATCCTCGCCCTCCACAACCCCGCCCTCGCCGACAACCTCCGCGCCGAGTGGCTCACCCAGTTCCCCGGACTCCAGATCCTCACCAACCGCCACCTCCGCAACGAGGTGCTCCGCATCTTCCGCCAAACCTTCGCCATCACCCACGCCCTCGAAGCCATCGGCCTCGCCGTCGCCGTCCTCGGACTCGCCCTCTCCCTCGCCAGCCTCCTCTTCGAACGCCGCAACGACTGGACCACCCTTCGCGCCCTCGGCATGCGCCCCATCGAACTGGCCGCCACCGCCGCCGTCGAAGGCCTCGCCATCGCCGCCGCCGCCCTCACCCTCGGCCTCGCCACCGCCTTCGCCCTCGGCTGGCTCCTCATCCACGTCATCAACAAACAAACCTTCGGCTGGACCCTCCAATCCGCCATCCCCATCCCCCAACTCCTCACCCTCGCCTTCCTCGTCCTCCTCGCCACCGCCGCCGTCAGCTTCGCCGTCGGTCGCTGGGGCGCCCGCCTCCCCGCCGACCGCGAGGAATGACACCCCGCCAACCCTCCCCTCCCCCTCCATGCCCACCCCTTCCTCCCCGCCAACACCCCAGACCCGCCCAGCTGAACTCACCCATGAACTCACCCGCGCCCTCGCCTTCACCATCACCTTCGCTCTCACGGTCATTCTGAAACCACTCCCCGCCATCCCGCAGACCAGCCCCTTCGACATCCCCCGGCCCGGACGCACCTTCACCTTCCCCCGCGACCACGGCAGCCACCCGGAGTTCCGCATCGAATGGTGGTACGTCACCGGCCACCTCTGGGATGCCTCCAGCAACCGCTTCGGCTTCCAGTCCACCTTCTTCCGGACCGCCGCCCCGCCCTCCCCCCTCCCCACACCCCACTCCACCCCGACCTTCGGCGCCGATCACCTCTTCCTCGCCCACGCCGCCCTCCTCAACACCGCGTCCGGCACCTTCACCCACCGCGAACGACTCCACCGCCAGGGCTGGGCCGCCGGCGCCGCCACCCACTCCCTCCACGTCTGGAACGAAACCTCCTCCCTCACCCTCCTACCCACCCCCGACCCCGACCCGAACCTCACACCCACACCCACACCCACACCCACACCCACCCTCCGACTCGTCGACACCGTCCGCACCGACGCCGCCTGGGATCTCACCCTCTCCCCAGCCAAACCGCTGGTCATCTTCGGTACCAACGGCGTCTCCCGAAAGGGCGCCTCCCCATCCGCCGCCGGCCATTACCTCACCTTCCCGCGCCTGCTCGCCCAGGGCACCCTCACCCTCGCGTCCTCCCCACCCCGCCCCGTCCACGGCATCGCCTGGATGGACCACGAATTCGGCAGCAGCCAACTGGCCCCCGACCAGACCGGCTGGGATTGGCTCTCCATCCAACTCCACGACGGCCGCGAAATCATGGCCTATCGCCTCCGGAAAACCGACGGGTCCACCGACCCCTTCTCAACCCTCGCCTGGATCGATCGCAGCGGCGGCGTGCAACACCTCCCGCCTTCCGCCTTCCAACTGCAACCCCTCGCGTCCTGGGCCAGCCCACGCTCCGGCGCCACCTACCCCTCCGGCTTCCGCCTCATCACCCCCGACCCCTCCCTCGGCACCAACACCGTCCTCCACATCGTCCCCCTCCTCCAGGAACAGGAAATGCCCGGCCGCATCGGCGACGTCCCCTACTGGGAAGGCGCCTGCCGCGTTCTCACCCCCGACGGACGGGAACGCGGCGTCGCCTTCGTCGAACTGGCAGGTTACGCCGGCAACCTGTCCCGCTCCCTTCGCTGACCCCTCCCCCCGCCGCCTCGCAGGGTAGGGACCAGCCGCCCGCCCGCCTTGCCATCACCCGTCCCTTCACCCCACCCTTCACCCGCGGTCCCAACTCACTTCGTCACACCCCCGAACACCCCATGAGCACCATGAATCGCAACCCCGTCGGCTGGTTCGAAATCTACGTCCAGGACATGCCCCGCGCCCGCGCCTTCTATGAAGGGGTCTTCGGCGTCACCCTCCAACCCCTCCCCTCCACCACCCTCGAAATGCTCGCCTTCCCCTTGCTCGACGAACGCCCCGGCTGCCCCGGAGCCCTCGTCCGCTACCCCGAGAAATCCTCCGGCCCGGGCGGCACGATCATCTACTTCTCCTGCGAGGACTGCGCCGTCCAGGCCGGGCGCGCCGCCTCCCTCGGCGGCGCCATCGTCAAACCCAGGTTCTCCATCGGACCCTACGGGTTCATCGCCCTGGTCACCGACCCCGATCACAATCTCATCGGCCTTCACTCCAGGCACTGAGACGCCCCCATACAACCCCCGGCATGCGCATCGGCCTGTTCCGCCACTTCCCCGTCCTCGAGCCCATCCCCTCCGGCTGGCGAAACGCCGCCGAACTGGACACCTGGCGGAACCGCTACGACGCGTCCGAAACCCGCCCCGGCCCCTTCGACCTCGGCGGCATCCCCTGGCAGGCCTGCATTGCCAGCGACCTCCCCCGCGCCGCGGTCACCGCCCGCACGGTCTTCAACGGCCCCATCGAACTCACCCCGCTCCTCCGCGAAGCCGAGTTCGCCCCCCTCGGCTCCGGCAACCTCCGCCTCCCCGTCCGCGCCTGGATCTGGTGGCTCCAGCTCGCCTGGGCCATCGGCCACCCCTCCCAACGCGCCTGCCGCGACACCTTCCGCCACCGGGTCCGCCACATGACCGACCGCTTCCTCGCCGCCGACCGCGACACCCTCGTGGTCTGTCACGCCGGAACCATCATCCACCTCGCCAAAGCCCTCCGCCGCCACGGCTACTCCGGGCCCCGCTTCACCCTCCCGCGCCACGCCCACGCCTACGTCTTCTCACCCCCACCCTGAACCACCCCCACCCCTTCCAACCTCCATCTCCCCAACATCAACCCTCCATCCAAACCCATACCATGCTCGCCCAAATCACCACCCACAGCGTCGCTCAGTCCGGCATCGGCCTCGGCGCCGCCATCGCCGTGGTCTGCTCCTGGCAACGCAACCGGTCCATCCTCTGGGCCATCATCGCCGGCCTGCTCTCCTGGCTCTACGTCATCTACTTCGCACTCACACGCACCGCCGACGAACGCAAGTAGCCCCAACCCACCCCCCGCCCGGAATCAAACCTTGTGCGACTCCCGGATTCGACCTTGAATCCGGTCATGGACCTCGGACGGGCTGTCACCACAGCGGCTCGTTTCCCCCGCGCCCCATGGGATGCGGCGTCGCACTTCCACGCACCCGGCCCACACCCCAGCCCCGCACCCGCACCCGCACCCGCACCCTCAGCCGCCATCCACCGGCCCTGACCAACCTCGTTTTCCCCCAACCCACCCCACCCCATCCATCCCGTACACCTGCCAACAGTCCAGGAGCACCACCATGTCCAGCGAAGCGAAATGCCCGTTCCATCACACCGCCGGCGGAGGCACCACCAACCATGACTGGTGGCCCGGCCACCTGAAGGTCGAACTGCTCCACCAGCATTCCACCCGGTCCAACCCCATGGACCCGGACTTCGATTACGCCCGCGAGTTCCAGTCCCTGAACCTCGCCGAAGTGAAGAAGGACCTGGCCGCGCTCATGACCGATTCGCAGGAATGGTGGCCGGCGGACTTCGGCCACTACGGTCCCCTGTTCATCCGCATGGCCTGGCACAGCGCCGGCACCTACCGCACCGCCGACGGCCGCGGCGGCGGCGGACGCGGCCAGCAACGCTTCGCCCCGCTCAACAGCTGGCCCGACAACGTCAGCCTCGACAAGGCCCGCCGCCTCCTCTGGCCCATCAAGCAGAAATACGGCCGCAGGATCTCCTGGGCCGACCTCCTCATCCTCACCGGAAACGTCGCGCTCGAGTCCATGGGCTTCAAAACCTTCGGCTTCGCCGGCGGCCGCGAGGACACCTGGGAGCCCGATCACGACGTCTACTGGGGCAGCGAAACCACCTGGCTCGGCGACAAACGCTACTCCGGCGATCGCGACCTCGAGAACCCCCTCGCCGCCGTGCAGATGGGCCTCATCTACGTCAACCCCGAGGGACCCAACGGCAAACCCGACCCCGTGGCCGCCGCACGCGACATCCGCGAAACCTTCGCCCGCATGGCCATGAACGACGAGGAAACCGTCGCCCTCATCGCCGGCGGCCACACCTTCGGCAAAACCCACGGCGCCGGCCCCGCCTCCCACGTCGGCCCCGAACCCGAGGCCGCCGGCCTCGAGGAACAGGGCCTCGGCTGGAAAAACTCCCTCCGCTCCGGCAAAGGCGCCGACACCATCACCAGCGGCCTCGAAGTCACCTGGACCACCACCCCCACCCGCTGGAGCTCCAACTTCCTCGAAAACCTCTTCGGCTACGATTGGGAGCTGACCAAAAGCCCCGCCGGCGCCCACCAGTGGACCCCCAAAAACGGCGCCGGCGCCGGCACCGTCCCCCACGCCCATGACCCGTCCCAACGCATCGCACCCTCGATGCTCACCACCGACCTCGCCCTCCGCTTCGACCCCGCCTACGAGAAAATCGCACGCCGCTTCCTCCAGCATCCCGACCAGTTCGCCGACGCCTTCGCCCGCGCCTGGTTCAAACTGACCCACCGCGACATGGGCCCCCGCTCCCGCTACCTCGGCCCCGAGGTGCCCGCCGAGGAGCTGATCTGGCAGGACCCCATCCCCGCCGTGAACCACCCGCTCGTCGACGCCCAGGATGTCGACGCCCTCAAAACCCGCATCCTCGCCTCCGGCCTCGGCGTGCCCGAACTGGTCTCCACCGCCTGGGCCTCCGCCTCCACCTTCCGCGGCTCGGACAAACGCGGCGGCGCCAACGGCGCACGCATCCGCCTCGCTCCCCAGAAGGACTGGGAGGTCAACCAACCCCCCCGCCTCGCCAAAGTCCTCAAAACCCTCGAGGGCATCCAATCCGCCTTCAACTCCTCCGCGCCCGCCGGCAAACGCATCTCCCTCGCCGACCTCATCGTCCTCGCCGGCGGCGCCGGCATCGAACAGGCCGCCCGCAACGCCGGCCACAGGACCGTCGTCCCCTTCACCCCTGGCCGCATGGACGCCTCCGAGGCCCAGACCGACGCCGACTCCTTCGCGGTCCTCGAACCCGTCGCCGACGGCTTCCGCAATTACCTGAAACGCAAGTTCACCGTCCCCGCCGAAGCCCTGCTCATCGACAAAGCCCAACTGCTCACCCTCACCGCACCCGAAATGACCGCCCTCATCGGCGGCCTGCGCGTCCTCGGCGCCAACTTCGGCGAAGCCACCCACGGCGTCTTCACCCGCAAACCCGGCACGCTCACCAACGACTTCTTCGTCAACCTGCTCGACATGAGCACCGCCTGGAAACCCCTCAACCCCGACGCCGATGTCTTCGAGGGACGCGACCGCCGCACCGGCGCGGTCCGCTGGACCGCCACACGCGTCGACCTCGCCTTCGGCTCGAACTCCGAACTGCGCGCCCTCGCCGAGGTCTACGCCAGCTCCGACGCCACCCCCAAGTTCATCCAGGACTTCATCGCCGCCTGGACCAAGGTCATGAACCTCGACCGCTTCGACATCAACCGCGCGTGACCCTTCGTCCCGCCCGACCCGACGACATCCCCGCCCTCCAGGCCCTGATTCCGGCCTCCGCCCGGGCTCTCCAGTCCCAAACCTACACCCCAGCCCAGATCGAATCCGCCATCGGACCCGTCTTCGGCGTCGATGCCCAACTCATCCGCGACGGCACCTACTACGTCGTCGAGGCGCCGGATCGATCCATCGTGGCCTGCGGCGGCTGGAGCCGCCGTCAGGCCGTCTTCGGCGGCGACCGCGAACGCCCCGGCGAGGATGCCGCCCTCGACCCGGCTCGCGACCCCGCACGCATCCGCGCCTTCTTCGTCCACCCCGACCACGCCCGCAAAGGCCTCGGACGCTCCCTGCTCCAGGCCTCCGAACAGGCCATCCGCGACGCCGGCTTCCGCAACGCCGTCCTCGTCGCCACCCTCGCCGGCGAACCGCTCTACGCCTCCGCAGGCTACACGGTCGACGAACGCTACACCGTCCCGCTCACCAACGAACTCACCCTCCCCGTCGTGCGCATGTCGAAACGCTTCGACGCCAGCCCGCCCCCACCGCTGACATCACCTCCCGCGGGCGTTCCCAACACACCGCCTGCTTGAGCTTCAAGCGAAGCCTGCTAGCCTCTGACCCGCGTTCCGGAGGCAGCAACCTCCTCACCCTCGTTTGGGAAACGCAGGAAAACCGCATCATCGATCTCACATGCCACACGAACTCGCCCCTCTCCCATACCCGAAGGAAGCCCTCGAACCCGCCATCGACGCGGCAACGATGGAGATCCACCACGGGCGCCACCACAAGGCCTACGTCGACAACCTGAACAAGGCCATCGCCGGCCACGAGGCCCTCGAAAGCATGGCCCTCGAAAAACTCATCGGCGACATCCAGGCCCTCCCCGAAGCCGTCCGCGGACCCGTCCGCAACAACGGCGGCGGCCATTGGAACCACACCTTCTTCTGGGGCATCATGGGCCCCAACGCCGGCGGCGCCCCCTCCGGCCCCCTCGCCGACGAAATCAAGACCACCTTCGGCAGCTTCGACGATTTCAAGGCCAAGTTCGAAGCCGCCGGCCTCGGCCGCTTCGGCAGCGGCTGGGTCTGGCTCCTCCGCAACCCCGCCGGAAAACTGGAGATCGCCAGCACCGCCAACCAGGACAACCCCCTCATGGGCAAGGCCGTCGCCGGCTGCGAAGGCAAACCCCTCCTCGGCTGCGACGTCTGGGAACACGCTTATTACCTCAAGTACCAGAACAAGCGCGCCGATTACCTGAAATCGTGGTGGAACGTGGTCAATTGGGCCGCCGTGGCCCGTAACGCCTAGCAGCGACCCGTCTCCTCCCACCCTTCGTAAGGGTTCTGGCCCCGCCGGATCGTCACCGATCCCCGGGGCCATTTTTCTGCCCGACTCCCACCCCCACGCCTCCCCGCACCGGCACCACCCCGCAACCCTCCGTCCATCCCCTCGGTTTCCGCCGCCCAGGCTTGCCCCCAACCCCCGCCTCTGGCATTACCCGCCTAATCCCTGGCGCAAGCCCGACTGATCCACCGCACAGCCGGCATGTATCCTCCATTCCCCCTCCCCACCCCACGGCGATCCGTCAACCCCACGCCGCCCATGCGCGTCCCACACCCCATCACCCTCCTCGCCCTCGCCCTCACCCTCGCCGCGCCCGCCACAGCAGCGCTCGATCCGGCCCCCACCGGAACCAGCCAGCCGGTCAGTTTCCACCTCCAGATCCGGCCCATCCTCGAAACCCATTGCCAGGGCTGCCACCAGCCCGCCAAGGCCAAGGGCGGTTACATCGTCACCGAGTTCCAACGCCTCCTCACCCCCGGCGACAGCACCGAAGCCCCCGTCGTCCCAGGCAACCCCGCCGCCAGCCTGCTGGTCAAAATGACCACCCCCGCCAACGGCGAAGCCGAAATGCCCCGCGGCCTCCCACCCCTGCCCGAACAGGACCTCGCCACCCTCCACCGCTGGATCACCGAAGGCGCCCACGACGATTCACCCCCCTCCACCACCCCCACCCCCGACCCCAACCACCCCCCAACCTACGCCCAACCCCCCGTCATCCAGGCCCTCGACTTCTCCCCCGACGGCTCCCTCCTCGCCATCTCTGGCCACCACGAAGTCCTCCTCCACCACGCCTCCGGCAACGGTCTCGCCGGCCGCCTCATCGGCGCCTCCCAACGCATCCAGTCCATCCGCTTCTCCCCCGACGGACGCTCCCTCGCCGTCGCCGGCGGCAACCCCTCCCGCCGCGGCGAAATCCAGGTCTGGGACGTCCCCTCCCGTGAACTGAAACTGTCCATCGCCGTCGGCCACGACACCCTCTACGGCGTCCGCTGGTCCCCGGACGGCTCCCGCATCGCCTTCGGCTGCCCCGACAAAACCGTCCGCGCCATCGACGCCACCACCGGCCGCCAGGTGCTCCAGCAAATGGCCCACGAGGACTGGGTCCTCGACACCGTCTTCTCCACCAATGGCACCCACGTCGTCTCCGTCGGCCGCGACATGACCGCCAAACTGACCGAACTCGCCACCCAGCGCTTCGTCGACAACCTCACCTCCATCACCCCCGGCGCCCTCCGCGGCGGCCTCCAGTCCGTCGCACGCCACCCCTCCCGCGATGAAGTCCTCGTCGGCGGCGCCGACGGCGTCCCCCAGATCTACCAGATCTTCCGTCAGGCACCCCGCAAGATCGGGGACAACGCCGCCCTCCTCCGACGCTTCCCCGCCATGGAGGGCCGCATCTTCGCCGTCGACTACAACCACGACGGATCGGTCATCGCCGCCGCCGGTTCCCTCGACGGCCGCGGTGCCCTCCACCTCCATGCCTCCGCCTTCAACCCCACCATCCCCGACACCCTCCTCAAGGCCTACGAGAAAACCAGCGGCGAGTACTCCGCCGAGGAACGCCAGGCCATCGAGCAGTTCACCACCGCCGACATCAAACGCCTCCACGCCATCACCTTCGACACCCCGATCTACAGCGTCCGCTTCCACCCCGACGGCCAAACCGTCGCCGCCGGCACCGCCAACGGCCTCGTCATCGTCCACGATGTCGCCTCCGGCTCCTTCCGACGCGTGTTCTCCGTAACCCCGGACGCACCCCCCGAACCCGCCAACCCCTCCCCGTCTCCCCATCCATCCATCGCCACCTCCCCAAACCCAGCCCCAGCACCAAAACCCTCCCCCTCCGGCTCACCCCTCACCGAACCCGCCGTCACCCAGGCCACCGCCATCTCCGTCGACCCCCCCGTCCTCCGCGCCGCCGACCTCAACGAACACGTCCAGATCCTCGTCCACGCCCGCACCCCCGACGGCGAAACCGTCGATGTCACCCGCCAGGCGACCTTCGAACTGGACCCCGCCCTCGGCCAGGTCTCCGCCCGCGGCCGCTTCATGCCCCGGTCCCCGGGCACCGGGATTCTCAAGGTGTCCGCGGCCGGCGCCACCACCGAGGTTCCCGTCGACCTCCAAAACCTCCTGCCGGAATACCGCGCCGACTTCATCCGCGACGTGAACCCCGTGCTGTCCCAGCTGGGCTGCAACGCCGGCACCTGCCACGGCGCCCGCGAAGGCAAGGTCGGCTTCAAACTGTCCCTCCGCGGCTATGACCCGCTCTTCGACGTCCGCGCACTCACCGACGACCTCGCCGCCCGCCGGATCAACCCCGCCGCGCCCGACCAGAGCCTCATGCTGCTCAAGGCCTCCGGCGGCGTGCCCCACGAAGGCGGCGTCCGCACCCCCCGCGACAGCCACCTCTACGCCATCCTCCGTCGCTGGATCTCGGACGGCGCCCGCCTCGACCTCCAGGCACCCCGCGTCACCCGCATCACCCTCTCCCCCGCCAACCCCACCGTCCAAACCATCGGCGCCAGCCAGCAGCTCCGCGTCGTCGCCTCCTACTCCGACGGCTCCACCCGTGACGTCACCGCCTACGCATTCCTCGAAACCGGCAACGCCGACGTCGCCAGCGTCGGCGCCGACGCCCTCGTCCATACCCTGCGCCGCGGTGAAGCCCCCATCCTCGCCCGCTTCGAAGGCAGCTACGCCGCCACCACCGTCACCGTGATGGGCGACCGCTCCGGCTTCGTCGCCGCAGAGCCCCCCGCCAACAACCGCATCGACGAACTGGTCGCCGCAAAATGGCACCGCCTCAAAATCCTCCCCAGCGACCTCTGCTCCGATGCCGAGTTCATCCGTCGCGTGTCCCTCGACCTCACCGGCCTCCCACCCACCGCCGCCGAGATCCGTGACTTCCTCGCCAACCCCCGCGACTCCCGCAGCAAACGCGACGCCCTCATCGAACGCCTCCTCCACAGCCCCGCCTTCCTCGACCATTGGGCCAACAAATGGGCCGACCTCCTCCAGGTGAACCGCAAGTTCCTCGGCGAGGAGGGCGCCCGCCTCTTCCGCGACTGGATCCGCAACGAACTGGCCGCCAACACCCCCTACGACGCCTTCGTCCGAAAACTCATCACCGCCACCGGCTCCAACAAGGACAACCCCGCCGCCGCCTACTGGAAGATCCTCCGCACCCCGACGGAAACGATGGAGAACACCACCCACCTCTTCCTCGCCACCCGCTTCAACTGCAACAAGTGCCACGACCACCCGTTCGAACGCTGGACCCAGGACCAGTACTACCAGCTGGCCCAGTACTTCGCCCAGGTCGAGTTCCGCAAGGACGACGCCAGCGGCGACCGCCGCATCGGCGGCACCGCGGTCGAAGGCGCCAAACCACTCTTCGAGATCGTCTCCGACACCACCTCCGGCGGAGTGAAACACGACCGCACCGGGCTCGATGTCGACCCCGCCTTCCCCTTCCCGGCCAACCCCTCGCCCGCCACCGACACCACCCCAACCCCCAAGACCCGCCGCGCCGAACTGGCCGCCTGGATCACTTCCCCCGACAACCCCTACTTCGCCGCGTCCTACGTCAACCGGCTCTGGGGTTACCTCCTCGGCGTCGGCCTCATCGAACCCCTCGACGATATCCGCGCCGGCAACCCGCCCTCCAACCCGCCCCTCCTCGACCACCTCACCCGCGAGTTCATCGAAAGCGGCTTCAACACCCGCCATGTCCTCCGCCAGATCTGCCAGTCCCGAACCTACCAGCTCTCCCTCGCCACCCACCGCTGGAACCACGACGACCGCCTCAACTTCTCCCACGCCCTGCCCCGCCGCCTCCCCGCCGAGGTCCTCCTCGACGCCGTCCTCCACGCCACCGGCGCCACCCCCGAGTTCCCCGGCTCCCCCGCCACCCGCGCCGCCCAACTGGTCGACGGCGCCGTCGACGGACCCGGCGGCTTCCTCGCCAACCTCGGCCGGCCACCCCGCGAAAGCTCCTGCGAATGCGAACGCAGCAACGACATGAAACTCAGCTCCGTCATGTCCCTGCTCAGCGGCCCCGCCGTCTCCAGGGCCATCCAGGACCCCTCCAACGCCCTCGCCCTCCTCGTCCAACACGAACCCGATGACCTCAAGGTCGCCAACGAACTGTTCCTCCGCTTCCTCGGCCGACCCGCCCTCGACTCCGAATCCCGCGTCTTCCACAACGCCATCGCCGCCCTCGAGGAAGGACACCTCGCCCTCACCCGCCAACTGGCCCAGGCCGAGGCCGACTGGGCCGCCCGCAAACCGTCCCTCGAACATACCCGCTCCCAGGCCATCGCCGCCGCCGAACAGGCCCTCGCCTCCCACCTCGCCTCCAACGCCACCCTCACCGCCGCCGCCCAACGCCAACGCCAGGAACGCATCGCCGCCGCGGAATCCACCCTCCAGGACCTCCTCCCCACCCTCCCCTCCCGCACCCTCGCCTGGGAATCCTCCCTCAACCCCTACCCACCCACCACCTCCTGGACCCCACTCGACCCCCAGTCCGTTCAGGGCGCCGGCTCCGCCCAACTCCAGAAACTCCCCGACCTCTCCATCCGCTCCACCGCCAGCGTCGGCGAACTCCCCACCTTCACCGTCACCGCCACCACCTCCCTCGCCCCCATCACCGGCGTCAAACTCGAGGTCCTCCCAGACCCCGACCTCCCCAACAACGGCCCCGGCCATAAGGACGGCGACTTCCTCCTCGCCGAGTTCACCGTCGACGCCGCCCCCAAAACCAACGCCAACGCCTTCACCCGCCAAAGCATCGCCCGCGCCGCCGCCAGTCACACCGCCCACAACCTCGACATCGCCCAAACCTTCAACGGCATCGCCGAACAGGGCCGCCGCGAAGGCTGGGGCATCGGTGACCAAACCGGAATCCCCCACTGGGCCGCCTTCGCCCTCGAACATCCCGTCGGCGACACCAACGGCACCGTCCTCCGCTTCTCCCTCCAGCACCGCTACGAGGCCCCCCACGAAATCGGCCGCTTCCGCCTCTGGGTCACCACCAGCCCCAACCCCACCGCCAACGGCATCCCCGCCACCCTCGCCCCCACCCTCGCCACCCCACCCCACCTCCGCTCCCCAGCCGACCTCGACCGCCTCCAAAACCACGTCCGCGCCTACGACCCCGATCTCATCCGCGCCGACTTCGCCCTCGTCCGCGCCAGGGTCCCCCTCCCCGACGACTCACGCCTCCGGGAACTGGAACAGGACCTCGCCCGCGCCTCACGCCCCGTGCCGACCGACCCCACCCTCGTCCGCCTCCGGCAGGACGCCGAACTGAGCGCCCGCCAACTGGCCCGCAAACGCCTCACCGCCGCCCAGGACGTCGCCTGGGCCCTCGTCAATACCCCGGCCTTCCTCTTCAACCACTAGCCCATCGCCCATCGCCGATCGACAACCCTCACCCCCCCAAAGGAGCCCCACACCATGATCCGACTCCCCGGCGGCACGTGCAGCGACCTGTGCGACGCCCAACTCAAAATGACCCGCCGCGACCTCCTCCGCCTCGGCGGCTCCTCCATCCTCGGCCTCTCCCTCGGCCAATGGCTCAACCTCACCGCCCGCGCCTCCGACGCCACCCCCAAAGGCGGCCCCGGCTGGGGTCGCGCCAAATCCGTCATCCTCTGCTACCTCCAGGGCGGCCCCAGCCACATCGACCTCTGGGACCCCAAGGAAAACGTCCCCGAGAAAATCCGCAGCCCCTTCACCTCCATCCCCACCCGCATCCCCGGCATCCACTTCACCGAACTGCTCCCACGCCTCGCCCGGGTGAACGACCGGTTCACCACCATCCGCTCCATGAGCTACACCCCCAACGGGCTCTTCAACCACACCGCCGCGATCTACCAGATCATGACCGGCTACACCACCGACAAGGTCTCCCCCTCCGGCCAGCTCGAACCGCCTTCCCCCAAGGACTTCCCCAACTTCGGCTCCAATATCATCCGCCTCAAACCGGTCGACGAACCGATGCTCCCCCTCGTCATGCTCCCCCGCCCCCTCCAGGAATCCAACGTCGTGGGCAAAGGCGGCACCGCCGGCTTCCTCGGCAAAGCCTACGACCCCTACTACCTCTACCCCGAGGGCGATGATATGGACCTCGCCAAAATGGACCGCATCCGCACCGACGACCTCCAACTGCCCCAGGAGGTCTTCGCCCACCGCCTCGAACGCCGCGCCCACCTCCGCAACCTCCTCCACCAGGCCATGCCCGACATCGACAAGGCCGTCGAACACTACAACCTCGACGAATACTACCAGCGCGCCCTCTCCCTCGTCGTCTCCGGCAAGGCCCGCAACGCCTTCGACCTCGCCCAGGAACCCGACTCCCTCCGCGATCGCTACGGACGCAACACCTTCGGCCAAAGCTGCCTCCTCGCCCGCCGCCTCATCGAGGCCGGCACCCGCGTCGTCGAAGTCGTCTGGCCCAAAATCGCCAACTCCGACAACCACTCCTGGGATGTCCATGTCGGCCTCTACGCCCGCATGAAAAACCAGGCCGCACCCATGCTCGACGCCGGCCTCGCCTCCCTCTTCGAAGACCTCGACGAACGCGGACTCCTCGACGAAACCCTCGTCGTCGCCATCGGCGAATTCGGTCGCAGCCCCGAAAAAGGCGTCAGCACCTCCGGCAACAGCAACAGCCCCGACGGCCGCGACCACTGGCCCTATTGCTACACCGCCGTCATCGGCGGCGCCGGCATCCGCCGCGGCTACGTCCACGGCAGCTCCGACAAAACCGCCTCCAGCCCCCTCGAAAAACCCGTCCACCCCACCGAACTGCTCGCCACCATCTACCACGCCGTCGGCATCGACCCGACCACCATCGTCTACAACCACCTCAACCAACCCCGCGAACTGGTCAAAGCCCAGGCCGTCACCGAATTGTTCGCCTGACAACCCACCCACCTCCCCATGCCCCACTCCCCACTCACACGCCCCGGCACCCCCACCCTCGCCCCATCCCTCGCCCTCGCCCTCGCCCTCAGCCTCACCCTCACCCACCTCCCCGCCCCGGCCGCCGACCCCGTCTACTCCGGACCCCAGCCCGGCGAAAAAACCACCCCCTTCCGCGTCCTCGACCTCCGCTCCCCCGGCGATGCCCCCGAACGCGACCCGGTCACCGAACACAACGGCGCACCCACCGCCCTCGTCTTCATCCACACCATCGAACGCTCCCTCGTCCCCCTCCTCCGCGTCATCGACCGCTACGGCCACGAACGAAAGGACCGCCTCCGCACCGAACTGGTCTTCCTCACCCCCGACCGCCTCTCCGGCGAACAACGCGTCCGCGCCGCCGCCCAGTCCCTCCGCCTCGCCAACCCCTTCAGCCTCTCCCCCGACGGCCCCGAAGGCCCCGGCAACTACGGCCTCGATAAGTCCTGCATGATGACCATCGTCCTCGCCCGCAATAACCTCGTCACCACCAACTTCGCCCTCACCCAACCCGGCATCGCCGACGCCCCACGCGTCGTCGCCGCTCTCGCCCAAACCTGCCACGACCCCCAACCGCCGTCCGTCGCCGACCTCGCCGGTCCCCAGGGCCGCGGCATGGATCGTCCCATGGCCCGTCGCCCCAACTCCCCAGCCTCAGCCTCAACCGCCACCGCCACCGCCACCGCCACCAATCTCCCCGCTCAAAAAGACCCCTTCCCCGGCGCCGTCCCCACCGACGACCGCCTCCAATCCCTCCTCCGCCGCTTCATCCGCGCCACCAACGACACCGCCACCACCGACGCCATCCTCGCCGATGTCCGTGCCCATATCGGCACCAACCCCGGTCTGCGCCAGCAGGCCATCGACGGCTGGACCCGCGTGCTGCACTTCGGCGACCGCTACGGGAACGAACACTCCCGCAAGGTCGGCCAGGCCTTCCTCGAAAGCCTCCGCACCACCGCCCCACCCGCTCCAACCACCCCCGCCCGTTGAACCCCAACCGGACACCCCATCGGCATCTGCCTTTTTGTCAATGACTTAGGCCACAGGACCACCCCAGGCATCCCCCCAGCCAGCCCGCCGGATCCCCCGTTGCCTCACGGGAAAATGACACCGAAGGGAGTCGTCAGATAAGGGGTGCCGACCCTCTGGCTGTCGTCTCGGGGCCAAAGCCTATGCGGCGTGTCAATTCGCACCCTCGGCCTCGCCCCTCGGGCGGTGGAGCGGAGCCTTGAGGGCGACAGCCCTCAAGGCGTAGCGGAACCGCCCGAGGGGCGCTCGTCCACCGCCGCCGCCAGGATCGGTCTCAGCCGCTTCTCCAGCTCCTCCCTCAGCGCGAACGGATCCAGACTCTCGTATCGATCCCTCAGCTCCCGCCGCCGGGCCTTCCCGATTCCTGGCAGCTCCTGCAGCCGCTCGTACGCCGTCCGCGCCCGCTCGTACCTCTTCTTCCAGTGGCTGCCTTCACGCCACTTCCTCACCAGCTTCATTCCGGGCAGAAAGTAGTTCTGCAGGGGACCCCACACCTCCCGGTACAACGCGCTCACCGACTCCACCAACTCCTGCTTCTCCAACCGCCCGTACCCCAGCAATGCCCGCGGCCACATCCAGTTCTTTTGCTCCACATGGGCTTGGTCGTTTTTGTGGTAAGGCCGCGAGCGCGTGAAGCCCACCGGCTTCTGCCGGTCCTGGAAGTAACGCACCAGATGCCAGTTCAAGAACTCGCTCCCGTTGTCGCAGTCGAAGCCCCGGATCGCGAAGGGCAACCCCGCCTCCACATCCCGCGTCGCCGCCACGACCCCCGCCGCACCCTTGTTCCACACGGCCCGTCCCTCGGTCCACGCACTGGCAATATCCGTGTACGTCAGGCTCCAAATGAACTCCCCAGCCAGACTCGCCCCGCAGTGCGCCACGCTGTCGGCCTCCAGGTACCCCGGTTGCGTCACGTCCCAGCTCCCGGTGCGAATCGGGATCTCCGTCCTCAACAGCCCTCCTGGTTTGGTGCCGCAGCGACCGCGCAACGGATGCTGCGCCCGGGCCGGAGCCAGGATCCGATCCAGCGTGGAGGCGCTGACCGACTCCACTAATCGACGCTGCCGTGCGTTCAGACGGCCATGGCGCCGCTCGTAGTGCGGCAGCCAGAGGGCCAACGCCGGAGCCAGGCGTTTGCCGCAGGGCTGCTCAGCGGCCAGCCAGATCTCACGCACCACCGGCTCGATGCTCTCGTACTGGCGCTCCGGGCCCGGGCGGGGACGCCCGCTCGGGGCGGGCACAGCGCCACGCAGCAACCGGATGGCATACTTGCGATCGAACCCGAAGTCCTGGCACAACTCGTCCAACATCAGCCCCTTGCCCTCGCGATCCCGGCGCGCGTAACGCGCCTGCAGCTTCCCCAAAAGATCCTGCTTCAATGCTCGGCTCATCTTCATGGCCACCGGATTTTGCCGGTGCTTTTTTGCCATGAGTCAACGACCCCCCGGATGCCCTCCGGGCATCCACCCCTTCGGTGTCATTTAATTTGAGTCAACGCGATCCCTGGTGCCAATGCGGGTATTTCATTTGAGCGACCGGCCAAGCGGAGTATGATCCGCGCTCGTTTGCGCCGCGCCTCCGCCGCGCCGGCCCAGCTCAACCCGTGAACACCAAGACCGACGGCGCCTCCACGCCCACCCCCTCCCCCTCCACCCAACCCGCTCCGACCAGCACCAACGGTGCCGAGGCCGACAACGGCCAATGGCTCCAACTGGTCGAACAGATCCTCTCCCGGGAACTCCGGCGGCAACGCCCCGACAAGGCCACCAGCTTCCTCGAAGGCCTCGTGGGCTCCCTCCAGCGGGGCGGCATGCCCACCCCCTACATCACCCACACCCCCTACCGCAACACCCTCACCCCGGCCCAGCAGCCCGAGTACCCCGGCGACCTCGCCATCGAACGCCGTATCAAAAGCATCTGCCGCTGGAACGCCATGGCCATGGTCGTCCACGGCAACAAGGTCTCCGACGGCCTCGGCGGCCATATCTCCAGCTACGCCTCCATGGCCACCCTCTACGAGGTCGGCTACAACCACTTCTTCCGCGGCGGCGACGACGGACACCTCGGCGACCTCATCTACTTCCAGGGCCACACCACCCCCGGCAACTACGCCCGCGCCTTCCTCGAAGGACGCCTCTCCGTACGTCACCTCCAGAACTTCCGACGCGAACTGGCCGAAGGCGGCGGCCTCTCCTCCTACCCGCACCCCTACCTGATGCCCGATTTCTGGCAGTTCCCCACCGTCTCCATGGGGCTCGGCCCGATCAATTCCATCTACCAGGCCCGCTTCCTCCGCTACCTCAAATCCCGCGGCCTCCTCCCCCAGGGCCCCGAACCCCGCGTCTGGGCCTATATCGGCGACGGCGAAAGCGATGAACCCGAATCCCTCGGCGCCGTCACCCTCGCCGCCCGCGAACGCCTCGACAACCTCACCTGGATCGTCAACTGCAACCTCCAGCGCCTCGACGGCCCCGTCCGCGGCAACGGCAAAATCATCCAGGAACTCGAGGGCGTCTTCCGCGGCGCCGGCTGGAACGTCATCAAGGTCCTCTGGGGCCGCGATTGGGACTCCCTCCTCGCCGCCGACCACGACGGCCTCCTCCAACGCCGCCTCGATGAATGCGTCGACGGCGATTTCCAGAAGTACATCGTCGAAACCGGCAGCTACATCCGGAAGCATTTCTTCGGCAAATACCCCGCCCTCAAGGCCCGGGTGAACCACCTCTCCGACGCCCAGCTCACCCGCATGCTCCGCGGCGGCCACGACCCCCTCAAAGTCTACGCCGCCTACCACGCCGCCACCCACCACACCGGCCAACCCACCGTCATCCTCGCCAAAACCGTCAAAGGCTACGGCCTCGGCGAAGCCGGCGAAGGCCGCAACATCTCCCATCAGCAGAAAAAGATGAACGAGAAGGAACTGCGCGACTTCCGCGCGCGGTTCAACATCCCCATCTCCGACGAGGAAATCACCGAACTGCCCTTCTACCGCCCCCCCGAGGACAGCCCCGAGGTCCAGTACGTCCGCAAACGCCGCGCCGCCCTCGGCGGCGCCGTCCCCAAACGCGCCATCCTCGCCCCCTCCCTCGACATCCCCTCCCTCGAGGAATTCGGCGCCGACGCCCTCAAAGGCTCCGGCCACCGCGACGCCTCCACCACCATGGCCGTCGTCGACCTCCTCAAACGCCTCCTCCGCAACGAGAAAATCGGCCGCCACATCGTCCCCATCATCCCCGACGAAGCCCGAACCTTCGGCATGGAGGCCATGTTCCCCGAGTTCGGCATCTACTCGTCCAAGGGCCAGCTCTACGAACCCGTCGACCGCAAATCCCTCAGCTACTACCACGAGGCCACCGACGGCCAGATCCTCGAGGAGGGCATCACCGAGGCCGGTTCCATGGCCTCCTTCGTGGCCGCCGGCACCGCCCACGCCAACGCCGGCGTCACCACCATCCCCTTCTACATCTACTACTCGATGTTCGGCTTCCAGCGCGTCGGCGACTCCATCTGGCTCGCCGGCGACAGCCGCGCCCGCGGCTTCCTCCTCGGCGCCACCGCCGGCCGCACCACCCTCAACGGCGAAGGCCTCCAACACCAGGACGGCCATAGCCACCTCATCGCCAGCTCCGTCCCCAACCTCCTCACCTACGACCCAGCCTTCGCCTTCGAACTGGCCGTCATCATCGCCGACGGCCTCGACCGCATGTACCGCCAGGGCCAGGACGTCTTCTACTACCTCACCGTCTACAACGAGAACTACCACCAGCCCCCCATGCCCGCCAACTGCCGCGAGGGCATCCTCAAGGGCCTCTACAAATTCAAACCCGGCCCCTCCGGCCCACGCATCAAAGCCCATATCCTCGGCAGCGGCTCCATCATCCGTTCCGCCCTCGATGCCCAGAAAATCCTCGAACGCTACGGCGTGTCCGCCGACGTCTGGAGCGCCACCAGCTACAAACTCCTCCGCAACGACGCCCTCCTCTGCCGCCGCCATAACATGCTCAACCCCGGCAAACCCCAGCGCCGGTCCTACCTCGAAACCGTCCTCGCCAAGGAGTCCGGCCCCTTCATCGCCGTCTCCGATCACATGAAACTGGTCCCCGACCAGATCGCCCCCTGGGTCCCCGGCGGCCTCACCACCCTCGGCACCGACGGCTTCGGCCGCAGCGAAACCCGCGACAACCTCCGCCGCTTCTTCGAAATCGACGCGGAATGCACCGCCATCGCCACCCTCGCCACCCTCGCCGACAGGGACCAAATCCCCCGCGACACCGTCGCCAAGGCCATCGCCGACCTCGGCGTCCACCCCGACAAGGTGTTCCCCGAACTGGCGCTCCCCCTTTGACAGAAATCTCGAATATCGCCACGTTCCCGCCGTCAAAATCCCTGTCACAGCTCCCAATCAGGACCTCAAAACCATCCGGATCATCCCTCACATGCCTATGAAGTCGCTCTGGACCACCCTCGCTGCCTCCGCTGCCCTCTCCGTCGCCGCCCTCGCCGCCGACAAGGTCGATCCAGCCAAACTGCCGCCCGCCGCCAAAAAGGACGGCGTCACCTACGCCAAGGACATCAAACCCATCTTCGACAAGTCCTGCATCAAGTGCCACGGCGAGGAAAAACAGAAGGCCAAGCTCCGCCTCGATTCCCTCGAGTGGATCCTCAAGGGCGCCGACGGCGAAGACATCCTCAGCAAGGGTAAAAGCGCCGAAAGCGAACTGGTCCACACCATCGCCCGCGTCAACGAGGACGAAGCCATGCCCCCCGAAGGCAAGGGCGACCCCCTCACCAAGGAACAGGTCGGCCTGGTCCGCGCCTGGATCGACCAGGGCGCCAAATAACCCAGCCCAGCCCCGAACCCCGAACCCAACCGCACCCCCCTTCCGCATCCCACGGCGCCGGCCCCACACCGGTTCCGTGGGATTTTCACGTCGCCACCCCCGATCCCCCCCCCAACCGTCCCCACCGCTTCCGCAGCCCGCAGCCCGTAGCCCGCAAAACCCCGGTCAGTCCCCCCAGGTCCCGTTGAACCAGTTCTCCTCCCGGTCCAGGCATCCCACCGCCTGAATCCGCGCCTTCGGGTTCGTCCGGGTGATCGGCTCCGCCGCCACGTAGTTCCGCATCCGGCACCCGTGCAGCACCACGGTCAGCCGCCGGTCCCCGCGTACCCAGAGGAAATCCTGGGACTTGTTCAGCGTGGTCAGCGCCGGATTCCCCCCGGAAAAGGCCTCCACCTGGCTGATCGCCGTGTGGCCCTGCCCCTCGATCACGATCGGATGGATGTCCTCCACCGCCGCGCCGGTGTTCGCAATGATCGACCCCTGCGCGATCTGCCAGTTCCGGTTGAACGTCCCGTCCCCGACCTTGTGGATCCCAATGGTCACGCAATCGAGGTTGAAGTTGGTCAACTGCCCGTAGGTCGCCGGCCCGAGATACACACCCCCGTATGCCCCGAAGGTGAACAGATCCATCAACACCGCGTTGTCCGTGTGGTCGATCCAGAAGGTGTACGTCTTCCGCGCCACCACCGAGTCGATCACCGACCTGCTGTAGCCCCCACGGAAATACCGCAGATTCGCCGGGTTCACATGGCAGTGCAGCACCCGCGGAATGTCATAGCAGTAGTCGATCCGGATGAACTCCCCGCTCAACGGATACCCGTAGCAGTGCTCGAACAGGATCTGCTCGCACGGATGCTCCCGGGCCGCCCGGAAATCCATGGCCACGTACTCCCCGTAAAAGGTCAGGTTCGCCAGGGTCACCCCCTGCGCCGAACGGGTCCGCGACACCTGAATCGTCGGCGGATACGCAATCACCTTCGAGGGATCGGTCAACGTCTGCTCCGGATACCAGAACTGAACCCCCCGCACCTGCGTCGCACCTTCCACCGTCAGGAATGGCGCCCGGTCGTCCTCGATCCGAAACACACTCCCCACCGGCTGCGCCTTCGTCGGATGCCGCGTGCCCCGCCCCACCGGACCATGCACCCCGATGATCGATGCGTTCTGCCGCAACACCAGACCGCTCGCCACCGGATACGGCTCGTCCGACGGCTCCACCCAGATCGCCGCCCCCCGCGCCGACGCCCAGTCGATCGCCCGCTGCAACGCCTCCCGGTTCGCCTCCGCTCCCTGGTCGGGTCGCACCCCGAACTCCCGAATGCTCCGCATCCGCCCGCCCCCTTCCACCCCCACCTCCGCCGCCCTCCCCAACCCCACTCCCACCCCGCCCACCATCACCCACACCCCCACCACACCCACCCATGCCCACCGCCACAACCCCATGCACATCCCCTTCGACTCCCCCCCGCTCCCACCATTCCCCAGGGCGCGCGCCGACCGAACCTCTGCGCCCGCCTCAGAACAACCACGCTTCAAAGGGTCGGAAAAGCGCCCACCGGGACCCGAGATCGCCAAGGACTCCATAGTGCCCGGCACCCCACCACGAAACGCCATCCCCCGCAACGCAAGCGCCGCGAAAATCACGCTTCCGCCAGCCCCACCGACCGCCCAAACTCGCCGCCATGCTCCCTGGCACCCGATGGACCGCCGCCTGCCTCCTGGCCCTGGTCCTCCCCACCCTCGGCAACGACGACCCCCCCGCCGATGTCGTCCGCTTCGCCGGCCTCCCCCCAGCCGAAGCCGCCAAAGCCATCTCCCTCCCCCAGGGCTTCTCCGCCCACGTCTTCGCCGCCGAACCCGACGTCCGCCAACCCATCGCCTTCTGCCTCGACCCCCGCGGCCGCGTCTGGGTCGCCGAAGGCCTCAGCTACCCGAAACGACGCGGCCACCCCCCGCGCGAAAACCGCCCGCCCGACGCCGACCTCGCCTCCCCCACCGACCCCCAGCTCAAGGACATCCTCGGTGGCATGGACCGCATCCTCGTCCTCGAGGACACCGACGGCGACCACACCTTCGACCGCCGCACGGTCTTCCTCGAAAACGTCAACCTCGTCAGCGGCCTCGAAGTCGGCTTCGGCGGCGTCTGGATCGGCGCCGCACCCTACCTCCTCTTCGTCCCCCTCGCCGACGGCGACACCCCGAAACCCGCCGGCCCGCCCCGCATCCTCCTCGATGGCTGGGATTACCAGGCCGACACCCACGAAACCCTCAACACCTTCAACTGGGGGCCCGACGGCTGGCTCTACGGCTGCCACGGCGTCTTCTGCCCCTCCCACGTCGGCAAACCCGGCACACCCCCCGAACGCCGCCAGCGCATGGACTGCGGCATCTGGCGCTACCACCCCGTCCGCCACACCTTCGAGGTCTTCGCCGAAGGCACCAGCAACCCCTGGGGCATGGACTTCGACGAACACGGCCAGGCCTTCCTCGAAGCCTGCGTCATCCCCCACTTCTGGCACATGATCCAGGGCGCCCGCTACGAACGCCAGGGCGGCCAGCACTTCTCCATCAGCCTCGAGGAACGCGACCGCTGCCAGAAATACCTGCCCAAGGACGCCCCCCGCCACATCAACCCCTTCATCTACGACCACATCCGCACCCACGGCGACCACGTCCATTGGGCCGGTGCCAAAGGACCCCACGCCGCCAATGCCCGCAGCGACGCCGTCGGCGGCGGCCACGCCCACGCCGGCCTCATGATCTACCTCGGCGCCTCCTGGCCCGCCTCCTACCGCAACCAGATCTTCATCGGCAACATCCACGGCCAACGCCTCAACGTCGACACCCCCGTCCGCAACGGCTCCGGTTACATCGGCCGCCACGCCCCCGACTTCCTCAACTTCAACGACACCTGGAGCCAGTCCCTCAACCAGCTCTACGACCAGGACGGCTCCGTCTACATCATCGACTGGTACGACAAAAACCAGTGCCACCACAACCGCGACGACGGCCACGACCGCAGCAACGGTCGCATCTACAAAATCGTCTACAACCACCAGCCGGTCTCCCGCCCCGACTTCACCTCCCAACCCGACCTCGACCTCGTCGGCACCGTCGATTCCCTCAACGAATTCGCCGTCCGCCACGCCCGTCGCATCCTCCAGGAACGCGCCGCCACCGGCCGCCTCAGCCCCGGCACCCACACCGCCCTCCGTCAGTTCCTCGCCCCACACCACCCCACCCGCACCCGCCTCCGCGCCCTCTGGGCCCTCCACGCCACCGGCGGCGCCAACACCGCCCTCCTCCTCCCCATCCTCCAGGACAAGGACGAATACCTCCGCGCCTGGGCCATCCAGTTGCTCTGCGAAAACCGGAATCCCTCCGACGACACCCTCCACGCCTTCGCCCGCCTCGCCCGCGAGGACGACTCACCCCTCGTCCGCCTCTACCTCGCCTCCGCCATGCAACGCACCCCCGTCGATCAACGCCAACCCGTGCTCGAACCCCTCATCGCCCGCGCCGCCGACGCCGCCGACCACAACCTCCCCCTCATGTACTGGTTCGCCCTCGAACCCGTCGTCGGCTCCAACCCCGACACCGGTCTCGCCCTCCTCCAACAGTCCCGCATCCCCATCCTCCGCCAGTTCATCACCCGCCGCCTCGCCACCGACGACCTCATGGCCGGCCGCTAGCCCCCGCCCCCGCCTCCCACCCGCCAACCCTCCCTCCCCCTCCCCAGGCCATGCCAAGGCTCGTCGATTCCTGGTTCCAGGGATTGCACGGCCTCGACCGCCTCCACGCCTTCTTCGACCGCGCCGAAGACCCCTGGGATCGCATCCATCTCCCCTGCCCGCCCCGCTCCTTCGGCTCGGGCAGCACCCGCTCCTTCGCCGATTACTTCCACGGCGCCAGCCAGGTCACCACCCGCACCCTCGAGGAAGTCTGCTCCTGGCTCCGCTCCTGCCAGTGCCGCTCCGATCACGAGATCTTCCAGAAGGAGGACGTCTGGCAACACCCCGTCTCCTTCGAACAGGTCCGCGTCGGCGATTGCGAGGACCACGCCCTCTGGGCCTGGCGCAAACTGGCCGAAATCCGAATCCCCGCCCGCTTCACCGCCGGACGCTGGGGCCATACCCCCCACGCCTGGATCCTCCTCAACCTCCCCGAAGGCATCCGCCTGCTCGAAACCACCGCCAAGGGCCCCTTCATGATCCACCCCCTCTCCCCCGCCGTCCGCTCCACCTACTGCCCCGCCCTCAGCATCGACCATTCCCTCCACACCTACGTCCACGCCGGCTACCGCCACTTCCACCACCGCCCCTGATCCCCCCGCCCGCAGCCCCTTCCACCTCCCGCCCGACACGACGCCAGCCCCACCACACAGGCCCAGGCCCAATCCGGTCGACCCGCCCGCTGCGCAGGATCCGCTGCCCGTGGTTCTCAACGACGGTCCGTTCCCCTACCCTCCACCCCGCGTGTCCTCCCCCGACATCCCAGAACCCACGCCACCCTGCCCCGACATCGAAGCCGTCATCCTCGCCGGCGGCCTGAGCTCCCGCATGGGCCGCGACAAAGCCCGCATCCGCGTCGCCGGACGTTCCCTCCTCGCCTGGTCCACCGACGCCGCCCGCCTCCTCGGGCTCCCCATCCGCGTCATCCGTCGCGACGACGTCCCCCGCTGCGGGCCCCTCGGGGGCGTCGCCACCGCCCTGCGTCGCTGCAACGCCGGCATCCTCCTCTTCCTCTCCTGCGACATGCCCCTCGTCACCCCAGCCCTCCTCCAACGCGTGCTCGCCCGACTCACCCCACGCACCCGGGCCGCCTTCACCCAGGCCGGTCAGCACCTCGGCTTCCCCTTCGCCCTCCGCCTTTCCACCCGCTCCACAGTCGACGCCCTCATCGCCCGCGGCCAGTGTTCGCTCCGTCAACTGGCCGAGGCCCTCGAGGCCCGAAACATCACCATCCCCAAACGCGACCTGCCCCTGCTGGCGAATCTCAACACCCCCGATTCTCTGGACGCGCTCCGCCCAACCCTGCTCGCCCAGGCCGCCACCCGCCGTTCACGCCGCTGAACCCGACCTCCTCCCCCCCCCGATGACCCCCACCCCCCGCCCCACCCTCACCCCGGCCCTCACGCTGGTCCTCACCCTCGCCACGGGCCTCGGCACCCTCGCGCTCCCACCCCTCGAACATTGGCTGCCCACCAACACCATCGGCTACGTCACCCTCCCCAGCGCCCGCGCCGCCCGCGACGCCTGGCAGACCCAGGCCCCCGGACGCCTCTGGGCCGACCCCGCCATGCAGCCGTTCCTCTCCCACCTCACCACCCAGGCCGAACGCCTCTTCTGGAGCCCCCTCCACCGCCAAACCGGCTACCGCGTCGAATCCCTCGTCAACCTCGCCGAAGGCTCCGTCACCGTCGCCTGGGTCGAGGAACCCGACCCCGTCACCCGCCTCCCCTCCGTCCGCCATGTCATGGTGCTCGACACCGGCTCGCAGTCGAATGCCCTGGCGTCCTGGCACACCAACCGCCTCCAGGAAGTCCCCGCGTCCACCGTCAGCCTCGCCGGCGTCGATTTCACCGCCATCCCCCTCCCCGCCGAAGGCCTCGACGCCATGGTCCGCAACCTCCTCCCGCCCCTCGAGGAAACCGACGAACCACCCGCACCCCCACGCTCCCCCGTCGCCCTCTTCGTCGGCCGCACCGAGGCCACCCTGCTCGCCGGAACCTCCACCAACGCCCTCGCCACCGTCCTCCACCGCCTCAACGCCATAACCCCGCCGGATGCCACCGCCAGGGTCGCCGAACCCCCACCCCCCTCCGTCCTCGCCCGCGCCCGCATCGACCTGCCCGCCCTGCTCCGCACCCTCCCCACCCCGCCCGCCGGATTCCCCAGCCTCGCCGGACCCGATGGCAAACCGTCCACCGCCCGAACCGCCGCCGCCCTCGGCATCGCCGCCGTCCAAACCGCCACCCTCGACCTCCGCGCCGACCCCGCCGGCTGGGCCATCGACGCCCGCCTCGCCATCCCCCAAACCGCCCGCCGCGGCATCTTCGGCCTCCTCCCCCTCCTCGACACCGACACCAGCCCCCCACCCTTCATCCCCGCCGGCACCCGCGAGTTCACCCGCGTCCGCTTCTCCGGACCCGACGCCTGGAAGGGCCTCGAACGCTTCCTCGTCGACCTCGACCCCGCCTTCCTCGGCGTGCTCCAACTGTTCGCCGGTTACGCCGGCAAGACCGAGGACGCCGACTTCGACTTCCAGAAGGGCGTGGTCGAGGTGGTCGGCGATGACTGGCAGAAAGCCTCGGTGCCGTCCTCCGCCCCCGGCGGCTTCGGCCACTTGTTCCTCATCGGCTCCCCCAGACCCGCCGAGTTGCTCCGTGGCTTCGTCCTCGTCGCCTCACCCACCTACCTCGCCACCTTCTTCCCACCGGAAAGCCCCGCCCCCACCCGCCACCGCTCCACCCTGCTCGACCAGCCCGTCACCACCCTCGGCTTCCCGCCCATGCCCTGGTACGACGGCGCCACCGGCGTGGTCCACATCGCCCAGGCCCAGGGTTACCTCGCCCTCGCCACCCAAACCGACGTGCTCGCCGCCTTCCTCGCCACCAACCCCCCGCCTCCCCTCGCTGCCTCCCCCGCCTTCCAGGACGCCGCCCGCCGCGCCGGCGGCACCCGCGGCGGTTACTTCGCCTTCGCCGACGAACGCCACACCGCCGCCGAATGGTTCGCCGCCTTCAACCGCTCCCAGCACGCCCTCTCCGAAAACTACCCCTGGCTCGCCGCCTCACCCACCGCCATCCGCGTCGTCGCCGCCCTCGAAAACTGGGTCGACCCCAAACTCCTCCCGCCCTTCGACAAAGTCGCCCGCCACTTCGGCTGGCGCCTCACCACCGGACGTTCCACCCCCGATGGCTTCGCCTTCTCCACCTTCCGCCCCAACCCAAACCCCGCCTCACCCTGAGATCCGCGCCCGAATCCACACAACTCCCCGTCCATTCTCCCGACACGCTCCGACCAGATTCATCCCCGGCGGAATTCCAGCTTGAATCACAGGGGTCACTCCGTCGAAATCCCCTCACGTTTCCGTTTATGCACCTGGCGGACATTCTCAGCGCGGCCCAGATCATCCCCGAAATGCGGGCGACCGACCGCTGGGAGGCGATCGATGAACTGGTTCAACAGCTCGTCCTCGCCGGCCGCGTCCCGCCCGAACACCGGCAGGACATCGCCAGCGTCGTCAAAAAACGCGAACAGTCCATGAGCACCGGGATCGGCTTCGGCGTCGGCATCCCCCACGCCGTATCCGACCTCGTCTCCGAGGTCGTCGGCGTCCTCGGCCGCTCCAAACAGGGCATGCAGTTCGAGTCCCTCGACAATCAGCCCGTCAACCTCGTCATCCTCTTCCTCGTCCCCCAGGGCCAGTTCCAAAAACACCTCCACACCCTCTCCAACATCGCCAAAAACCTGCACAACGCCGACTTCCGCACCGCCCTCGCCACCGCCCCCGACGCCGACAGCATCTACCGCGTCATCGCCGGCATGCGCAGCACCAAGTAGGCGCCGCCCCCCAGGGCCCGCACGCCACCCCATCCCCCACCCTGCGCGCGCCCCGGCCCCAACGCCCCGGCCAGCCCACTGCCATCCTCCTCCCCATCCCCATCCCTGTTCCCATTCCCATTCCCATCCTCACCCCCGCCCCGATGCTCATCCCCCAACTGCAATCCGCCCTCCACCAGGCCGTCTCCCAAACCCTCCCCGACGCCGACCTCTCCCGCGTCCTCCTCCGCCCCTGCTCCAATCCCCAGCACGGCGACTACGAAACCACCGCCCTCATGGGCCTCGCCAAGGAACGCAAACTCAACCCCCGCCAACTCGCCGCCGACGTCCTCACCCGCCTCGACGTCTCCCACCTCTGCGACTCCGTCACCGTCTCCGGCGCCGGCTTCCTCAACTTCCGCCTCCGCCCCGAAGCCATCGGCGCCGCCACCGCCGCCGCCGCCCGCGGCGAACACCTCTTCTTCTCCCCCTCACCCAACCCGCGCACCGTCGTCATCGACTTCAGCGCCCCCAACGTCGCCAAACCCCTCCACGTCGGCCATATCCGCTCCACCTTCCTCGGCGATTCCCTCTCCCGCGTCTTCCGCCTCCTCGGCCACCGCGTCGTTACCGACAATCACATCGGCGATTGGGGCACCCAGTTCGGCATGCTCCTCGTCGGCTGGAAATCCCTCCTCGACCGCCCTGCCCTCGAGGCCGACCCCATCTCCGAGATGGAACGCCTCTACAAAACCATCAGCGCCCGCTGCAAGGAGGACCACGCCACCCGCGACGCCGCCCGCGCCGAACTGGTCCGCCTCCAGTCCGGCGACCCCGAAAACCTCGCCATCTGGCAGGAAATGCAGCGCCTCTCCCAGGTCCAGTTCGACCGCATCTACTCCCGCCTCGGCGTCCGCTTCGACCACACCCTCGGCGAAAGCTTCTACAACCCACGCCTCCCCGCCCTCGTCCAAGACTTCATCGACCGCGGCATCGCCCGCTCCAGCGAAGGCGCCATCGGCATCTTCAGCGACGATTCCCTCCCCCCCAAGGACGACCCCTTCCTCATCCAAAAGGACGGCGCCTGGCAGCCCAACCCCTTCCTCATCCGCAAATCCGACGGCGGCTTCAACTACGCCACCACCGACCTCGCCACCCTCGAATACCGCCGCGAAACCTGGAACCCCGACGAAATCCTCTACGTCACCGACGGCCGACAACAGCTCCACTTCCGCCAGTTGTTCGCCTCCTTCCGCCGCGCCCACCCCTCCCACAACATCCGCCTCGAACACGTCTGGTTCGGCTCCATCCTCGGCGAGGACGGTAAACCCTTCAAAACCCGCTCCGGCGACACCGTCAAACTCGCCGAACTGCTCGACGAAGCCGAGGAACGCGCCCTCAGGATCGTCGCCGCCAAAAACCCCGACCTGCCCCCCGACGAACAACGCGCCATCGCCCGCTGCATCGGCCTCGGCGCGGTGAAATACGCCGACCTCGTCCCCAACCGCCAAAGCGATTACGTCTTCAGTTGGGACAAAATGCTCGCCCTCAACGGCAACACCGCCCCCTACCTCCAATACGCCTACACCCGCACCCGCAGCCTCCAACGCAAGGGCGCCGACCTCCCGCCCGCCGCCGACCTGCCCGCGACCCTCCCCCTCACCGCCCCCGAGGAACTCGCCCTCGCCCGCCACCTGCTCAACTTCGGGCACACCCTGGAAGCCGTGGCCGCCGATTACCGCCCCAATTTCCTCTGCAATTACCTCTACGACCTCGCCGGCCGCTTCTCCCAGTTCTGGGAAAACTGCCCCGTGCTCAAGGCCGAGGACCCCGCCGTCCGCGCCAGCCGCGCCGCGCTCTGCGAGGTCACCTCCAGGGTGCTCCGCCAAGGGCTCGACCTGCTCGGCATCGAAACCCTCGAACGCATGTGACCCGCCCGCGGTTTGACCCCCCTCACCCCGGGTGCTAGGCTCACCACCGCTGGATTATGAACGCCACGATCGCCGCAGAACCCGTCGTCACCCTCACCGAAAACGCCGCCAGGGAAATCCAGGCCATGGGCCAACGCGATCCCTCCCAGGCCGGCAAACACCTCCGCGTCTTCGTCGAGGCCGGCGGCTGCTCCGGCCTCCAGTACGGCATGGTCTTCGATGAATCCCGCCCCGGGGACATCCAACGCGAGTTCTTCGGCGTCCCCGTCCTCGTCGACGAATTCAGCGCGACCTACCTCAAGGGCGCCGTGGTCGACTTCTCCGATGCCCTCACCGGCGGGGGCTTCAAGATCACCAACCCCAACGCCCGCCAGGGCTGCGGTTGCGGCAAGTCCTTCGAAGCCTGACCACCCGCCACCGACAGTCCGCTCCCCCGGAGGTCAACCGCCTCCGACACCCCCTCCGAAACCACAACCCCGGCGCAGGTTCCCCCGCGCCGGGGTTGTCGCTTCCAAAACCGCCGAGCCGGCTCGGTCCGCCCCCGGACCGCAGCCCGCTCAGACCTTCACCCAGGCCTTGGTCCGGACGGACTGATCCACCGCGTCCAGCACCTTCTGGCACTCCAGCCCGTCGGCAAACGTCGGATGCGTGTTGCGACCCTCGCACACGTTGGTGATCAGGTCGGCAACGGTATGCACGAAGGTGTGCTCGTACCCGATGATGTGCCCCGGAGGCCACCAGGCCTTCCAGTACGGATGCACCCCGCCCTCGCTCACCAGAATGTCCCGGAACCCCTGCTTCCCGGCCGGATCGTTCGCGCTGTAATACTTCAGACGGTTCATGTCCTCGAAGGCGAAGGCGATCGAACCCTTGTTGCCGTTGATCTCGAACTCCATCCCGTTCTTGTGGCCCGTGGCGAAACGGGTGGCCTCGATGTTCACGATCGCCCCGTTCTTGAATCGCCCGATGAAACCGACGGCGTCGTCCACCGTCACCTTGCCCCGCTGCTTGCCCGCGGTGGCGCTCAAACCCGCCTTCACCTCGGCCAGCACCGGCCGCTCCTTCACAAAGGTCTCCATCATCCCGCACACCTCCTTGATGCCCCCGACCAGGTAGTGCGCGACGTCAATCAGGTGCGCCGCAAGATCCCCGTGCGACCCGGACCCCGCCACCGCCTTCTGCAACCGCCACACCAGCGGAAACTCGGGGTCCACGATCCAGTCCTGCGCGTACCGCGCGCGGAAATGGAAGAACCGGTCGCCGAGATCCCCGTTCTCGATCATCTGCTTGGCGAAGGCGATCGCCGGAGCCCGCCGGTAGTTGTGGCAGACCATGTTGATGGTCTTGTTCTTCTTCGCCGCGGCAACCACCGCCTGCGCCTCCGCCACGTTCATCGCCAGCGGCTTCTCGCACAGCACCGCCTTGCCCGCGTTGCACGCCGCAATCGCCATCTCCGCGTGCTGGTTGTTCGGACTGGTGATGTCGATGATGTCGATCTCGGGATTGTCCAGGAGCGCCTGGAAATCGTTCACCGTGCGGTTCCACCCGTAGATCGCGGCGTGCTTGCGCGTCGCCTCCACGTTGCGGCCGCACAGGGTGTGCAACTCGACCCGGGCCGGCAGGTCGGGAAAAAAGTGGTTCACCTGGCGCCAGGCGTTCGAATGCGCCTTGCCCATGAAGTTGTATCCGACCATGCCCACGCGGAGGACTTTGTCTGCCATACGTTTGAAGTCGTTCGTTGTTCGAGGTTGGGAACTAAGCGTTGTTTTCGGTGGAGGGCACCTTATATTCGCCGCCGTTTTTGGGGTCAATCCACTTGGCGCCAGCGGCTTCCGCCGCAGCCAGGCTCCAGACCCCATCCGTCCCCCTCCCGCCGATGCTGATCCACCTCCTCAAGTCCAAGATCCACCGCGCCACCGTCACCGGAGCCAGCGTCGATTACGAAGGCAGCCTGACCATCGCCGAAGACCTCATCGAGGCGGTCGGCCTCCTCCCCTACGAACGCATCCTCTGCAGCAACATGGCCAACGGCGCCCGCTGGGAAACCTACGTCATCAAAGGCCCCCGCGGCTCCGGCGCCATCGAACTGAACGGCGCCGTCGCTCACCTCGGCAAAGTCGGCGACCGCATCACCATCATGTCCTTCACCGAAATCGACGAAAAGGACGCCCCCTCCTGGCAACCCCGCGTCGCCATCCTCGGCCACCGCAACCGCATCGCCAACACCCGCTCCACCTGACCCCACCCCGCCCAGACCCGACCACCGCACCACCCCTCTCATGACCACATCCCAGATCGCCGAAATCCTCGGCGCCAGGGTGGAAGGCGACCCGAACCTCGAACTGACCGGGTTCGCCCCAGCCCATACCGCCCGCACCGGCGACCTCACCTTCGCCGAAAACGAAGACTACCTCGCCGCCGCCGAAGCCAGCGCCGCCGCCGCCATCCTCGTCGGCCCCGACCTCCCTCCCTCCCCAAAAACCCTCCTCCGCGTCCCCCAGTCCCGCGTCGCCTTCGCCAAGGTCCTCCCCATCTTCTTCCCCGAAACCCGCTACCCCGCCGGCATCCACCCCTCCGCCATCATCGCCCCCTCCGCCTCCATCGACCCCTCCGCCCATATCGGACCCCACTGCGTCGTCGGCGAACGCTCCCGCATCGGCCCCCGCTCCACCCTCGTCGGCGGGAACCACGTCGCCGCCGATTGCTCCATCGGCGAGGATTCCATCCTCTTCCCCAACGCCGTCGTCTACGCCCGCTCCCAAATCGGCAACCGCGTCCGCCTCCACGCCGGCGCCGTCGTCGGCTCCGATGGCTACGGCTACGTCTTCGACCGCGGCTCCCACCTCAAAGTCCCCCAGGTCGGCACCGTCATCATCCACGACGACGTCGAAATCGGCGCCAACACCACCATCGACCGCGGCGCCCTCGGCGCCACCGTCATCGGCAAAGGCACCAAAATCGATAACCTCGTCCAAATCGCCCACAACGTCGTCACCGGCGAACATTGCCTCATCGTCTCCCAGGTCGGCATCGCCGGCAGCACCCGCCTCGGCAGCTACGTCACCCTCGCCGGTCAGGTCGGTATCGCCGGCCACCTCAAAATCGGCTCCCGCGTCTCCATCGGCGCCCAGTCCGGCGTCATGCACTCCATCCCCGACGGCGAAAAATGGCTCGGCGCCCCCGCCGTCCCCGAAAAACAGGCCAAACGCCAGTACATCGCCATCCACCGCCTCCCCGACCTCGCCCGCCACGTCGAACAGCTGGAACGCCGCCTCGCCGCCCTCGAAATGCACTCCCCCTCCCCTGCGGCCACCCCGCCAGCCACCCCCGCACCCCCCGCCACGGCCTGACCCACCCCCCACACCAAACCCCCTCGCCCTCGCCCTCGCCCTCGCCCTCGTACGCCGCGCGTACGACGATCCCACCGCGTTCGATGAGCGCTCCCACCCGGCGACCCCGCCAGGGCCGTTGAATCTCATCCCCTGCCAGGACCACCACCCACGGCGACCTCGAGCGCCCGCCGGAAATCGGCCACCAGATCCGCCGCATCCTCAATCCCCACCGAAACCCGCATCAGCCCGTCCCCGATCCCCTGACGCCGACGTTCCTCGGGACTCAGATTCCGGTGCGAGGTCCGGCTTGGAAGACAGATCAGGCTCTCCACCCCGCCCAGACTCAGCGCGGGTCGCACCACCCGCAGCGCCCCCAGCACGACATCCGCCCCGCCGGCGTCGCGCAGTTCGAACGACAGCATCCCCCCGAACCCGCGCATCTGTCGGGCCGCCAACCGGTGATCCGGGTGACTCTCCAACCCCGGATAATGAACCGCCGCCACCGCCGGGTGGCCCGCCAGAAACTCCGCCAGACACCGCGCGTTCACCCCGTGCCGCTCCATCCGCAACGCCAGCGTCTTCAACCCCCGCTCCAACAGATAACAACCCCGCGGATCCAGCACCGCGCCGTGGTTCATCGCACTGTCCCGCACCCGCGCCACCACCTCCGCCGACGACACCACCACACCGGCGGTGACGTCGCTGTGTCCGTTCAGGTACTTCGTCGCGCTGTGGATCACCACGTCGATCCCCAGATCGATCGGGTTCTGGAGCACCGGCGTCGCAAAGGTGTTGTCCGCCACCGTCAGCACCCCCCGCTCCCGCCCCAACCGCCCGATCGCCTCCAGATCCGTCACCCGCAACAGCGGATTCGACGGCGTCTCCACGTAGATCACCCGCGTCGCGCTCCCCACCCGCCCGGCAAACTCCTCCGGCGTTCGCGCATACGAAATCCCGACGCCGCGCTGCTCGAGTTCCTCCACAAACGCCCGCGTCCCCCCGTACAGGGCCTCCTGGAACACCGCGTGATCCCCCGGCCGCAGATGCGCCAGCAGACAGGTCGAAATCGCCGCCATGCCCGAACCCAGCACCAACCCCGCCTCCCCATGCTCCAGCACCGCCACCTTGTCCGCCACAACCTGCGGACTCGGCGTGTTGAAATACCGCGGATACCGCGGGTCGTTCTCCGGATTCGGAAACGCATGGGCGGTCGAGGGAAACAGCGGACTGCACACCCCGCCGGTGACCGTGTCCACATAGGTCCCGGCATGCAGGCATTGCGTCGAAACCCCGGCCCCCCGCAGCCCACCCGCAGCGTCCATCCCCGCCTCCCGCGCAGCATTCATCGTTCGATCCTGTCCCATGCCGCGCCGACTATCCCCCAGCCACCCCCACGCGTCACGCCCCGCCTCCCCCCAGTCATCCCTCGCCGCCCACCGCCCGATCCGCCGGAGCTATCCCCAGCACCGTCCGCATCCGGTCCGGCGCCCGCACAAGCTCCTCCAGGGTGTACCCGTCCAACACCCCGAAGAACGCCGCCGCCGCCTCGTCCAACACCCCCTTCAACCGACACGCCGGCAGGATCCGGCACACCCCCTTCTTCCGATCCACACACTCGATCACCGCCTCCCCCTCCTCCCCCAGCCGGGCAACCGCCCCCAATCGTATCTCCTCCGGCGGCCGCGCCAGCGTGAACCCACCCCCAATCCCCCGATGCGTCTGCAGAAACCCGTTCCGCCCCAGATCATGCACCACCTTCACCAGATGATTCCGCGAAATGCCAAACACCCCCGCCACCTCGTCCACCGTCACCCGCTGCGGACGCCGCAACGCCGCATGCATCAACACCCGGAAGGAGTAGTCGGTGTAAAGACTCAGTCGCACCGCCCGCACCCTAGGCCCGCCCGCCCCCGCCCTCAAGCCCCCCGCCGCCAACCACACCACCGGATCGCCCGACCCCCGATCGCCGGGTTGACTTGGCCGCTCCCTCTGCCCGAGTGTCCGATCGTCTCAGCCTCCACAAGGATCCCCCTATGTCGCGTCCCCGCTCGAGCCGCGTTCTGCTCCACGCCTGCACCATCGCCACTGCCGCCGCGCTCGCGGCAGGCTGCGCACGGGTCACCGTCCGCAAGGTGCCCACCCCCACCCAGTACTCCCACCAGGGTGTCAGCTCCTGGACCCACGACATGCAAACCAAGGCCGACGCCATGGAAGGCCTCCGCTTCTACCTGCCCCGCCCCTTCGTCAGCGTCTTCGAGTCCTTCCCTATCGCCACAGACCTCTACCTCGCCAAAGGCAGGGTCTCCGCCGACAACCATTACGTCGTCATCGATTCCATCACCCCCCTCAGTACCCGCGGTGACTTCGCCAACGGCGCAATCCGCGAACTGGCGGGAACCGCCGTGCCCAAGTCCCTCATCTTCCGACGCACAGCCACACCCGCTCCGACACCGTCCGATCCGCAAGCACCCGCCACCCCCCGATCCGGCGACGACCCCGGCGCCCAGGGCGACGATTCCACCGCCGCCCGCCTGCTCGAGCAGGCCAAGGCCGCAGCCGCCTCCGCAGGTGCGTCCGCCGCCGACGCCAAGGCCGCGGCGGCCCAGGCCCGAAACCCCGCCCCCGCCAACGGCACCACCGACGACACCCGGACCGGAATCGGTCGACGCAAGGTCACCAACAACAACGGCGCCTTCGCCTTCACCCCGCTCCGCGGCAACTTCGACGTCCTCTACCTCCCCGACTTCGACGAGCAATACGTGGTCTCCAGCAAAAGCCGCCTCGGCAACGCAAGCTTCGAGCTCAACCTCGGCCAGGGTTGGAGCCTCCAGGGCTTCAACTCACTCACCGACAACAGCGAACTCAACAAACGCATCTTCGACCTCATCGATACGGCCTCGGACCTCGCCAAAAAAGCCGCCACCGCAGGCCTCGGCTCAGTGCTCCCGACCGCCGGACTCAGCTCCCTCGCCGACACCCTGGCCTCACCCCGCAGCGGCGATGAAATGCAGGAATCCCCGGGAACCCCCGTCGCCCTCAAAATCGTCGTCGTCCACTACGCCGCCAAAGGCCTCTACCCGGTGATCAAACCACGCGAGCTCGCCGACAAAACCGTCCCCGGCCTCGTCGTCGACCTGCACCAGCAGGGTGAAACCGGCACCATCAGGCTCCCCTCCCCCGAGGAGGTCCAGGCCGCGGTCGAACGCCTCGACACCCACCAGCGCCGCTTCACCGTCCCCGTCTATCCCTACCAATTCATCAGCTTCAACACCTTCCGCTACCTCGCCATCCAGGTCCTGACCCCCGAGGGCTCCACCTCCGGAGACCTCTACGACAAAACCGGTACCGCCGGCGATCCAGGCGACCGCCAGGCCTTCGACACCACCGGGATCATGAAGAAGCTCCTCAACTCCCTCGGAGCAGGCGCTTCCACGACAGGAACCTCCTCCAACACCCAGGCCCAGGCCCAGGCCCGCGCCCAGGCCGCCGCCGCCGCCGTCCTCGGCGAGGCACCCCTGCTCGCCGACGCCCTCGCCGCCGTCAAAACCACCGTCCCCTCCGCCCAAAACGTCACCTTCGAACTGGGACGGGTCACCGACGACACACGCGTCGTCCAGGCCCGCATCCGGCCGGCCGACGGCGCTCCCGCTATGACTCCCGCCCAGATCACCACCATCGAGGACACCCTCAAACGGTTGCTCAACGAGTTCAGCGGCGGCCGGGTCAAGACCGGCCTGGGCGGCGAAGTCACCGGCGTGCAGGTGATGGTGCCCGACCCGAACTGATCCGGGCCCACGGCCCCAACCCCCATCCCCCCATGACCAGGCCCGCCGCCGTCGCCAGCCCCAACCCCCAGCTCGCCGGCGCAATCGCCGCCTGGGACGCCCTCCCCCTCCCCGACAAACGCCGCCTGGCCTACGAGGTCGCCTCCACCCGCACCGAGGAACTCCGCCTCGCCTACCCGTCCCTCGTTTCGGTCGGTCATGGATTCAAGATGCGCGGCGAAACCCCCGCCCCACCCGCCACCCGAACACGCTCCGCCACCCGACCCACCGCAAACCAACGGAAACGGAAATCCACCACACGCCCCACCCCCACCGGCACCGTCGCCCAGGACGAAGTCGTCGTCGTCCTCACCGTCGCAAGGAAATGGCGCGAATCCCCAACCTCCCGCCGGCGAACCCGCCAGGGGCGCCTGCCCAGACACCTCCTCGCCTACTGGAGCACGAAGGACCCCGACGGCCGCGAGTCCCGCACCCTCTGCGCCGTCCCCACCGACGTCCGTTGCGGCACGATCCTCCGCACGGCCCGGCCACGGTCCACCCAGGTCCGCGTCGACGACAACGGCCCCGTCACCGACCAGAAGGGCATGATCGCTTTCGCCGTGAAACTCGATGGCAAGGACCCCGTCTACGGCCTGAGCTGCCACCACGTCCTGGCCATGTCCACCCGCACCTCGCCGCCCGGCACTCCCGCCCCCACCGCCGTGACCTACCTCCGCAATCCGGACGCAACCAACGGAAACCGGATCGGCCCTCTCCACCGCGATTGGATCGGACAACTCACCAACCGCCCCGGCGAACTCAGCCTGGATGCCGCACTCTGCGCCCCCGCCACCCCCGACGAACTGGCCGCCCTCAGGGAAGCCCTGGCAGGCGTGAACCCCTCCTTCACCGTGAAATCCCCGGACGCGGTCCCCACCCTCTGCCGGTTCGTCCTCGCCAATAACCGCACCCTCCCCGGCCGGTTCGTGGCCGAACACCTCACCTTCGACGGCATCGGGTACTTCCCCCCAAACGTCAACCAACCGATCCAGCCCGGCGTCCTCGAGTTCCAGATCCAGGGAAACAGGTCAACCCAGGGAGGCGACAGCGGTTGCCCCGTGCTGAGCGACGACGGCGACGTCCTCGTCGGCATGCACCTCGGCGGCATCGACCGGACCACGACCGTCTTCGTCCTCCCCGCCTATGAAATCCTGAATCCCCTGCGCTGGGGACGCCCCGACGGCTCCATCCGCCGCGTTCCCATCCCCTGAACCCCTCCCCCCGGACGCCTCCCGCAACCTCCCCGGCCCTGACCCCGCCGGATCGGACCCGCCACCCCCCGCGAGTCCCGAACCCGCCCCCCACCCAATCCCAGCAGACGGCCCGCCCGGGTTCTGTCACGCTCGCGACACGCCGCCCATGGCCATCAAAGCAACCATCCACAAGGCCGAAATCCACCTCGCCGACCTCGACCGCCAGGTGTACGCCGACCACGCCGTCACCCTCGCCAGACACCCCTCCGAAACCGACGAACGCCTCCTCGTCCGCCTGCTCGCCTTCACCCTCCACGCCCCGGCCTCCGACCCCGACTCCGACCCCAACGCCCCCCTCGTCTTCGCCAAGGACATCTGGAACCCCGACGAACCCAGCCTCTGGCGCAAGGACCCCACCGGCCGCGTCCTCCACTGGATCGACGTCGGACTGCCCGACGAGAAACGCTTCACCCGCGTCTCCCCGCGCGTCGATCTCATGACCGTGATCGCCTACGGCCAGGCCACCGCCGTCTGGTGGAAGGAACTCCAGCCCAGGCTCACCCGCCTCCGGAATGTCCACGTCCACGCCATCCCCCCGGCCCAAAGCCAGGCCATCGCCGCCCTCGCCCAGCGATCCATGCGCCTCCAGGTCACCGTCCAGGACGGTTCCATCTGGATCGACGACGGCACCCGCTCGGCCGAGGTGACCCTCCAGCGCCTCGCCGGCCCGCCCTGACCCACCCGCCCGCCAGCGCCAGGACACTCACTCCCGCCCCGCCCCGGAGCCCGCCCGCCGGGTCACCCCTCCCGCCACACCCGCCGGTTCCGTCCTCGGATCGTACAGGACCAGGATGTGCGTCGCGGATTCCTCCGCCGCCCTCGTCAGCACGACCGTCAGATCATACGACGGCGACCGCCGCAAGAGCGCCTTCACCCGCACCGGCCGCGCAGGTTCCAATCCCCGGGCATCCACAAAATCATCGAGCAACACCGTGGACTCCCCCTGGAGGGAATCGCTGTTCGACGCGCCGGAACGACTTGCCGCGACCGCCGGGGCATGCTCGAACCCCGCCTTGACCGCATAGTGCTCGGCCACCTTCTCGAAGTCATCCGGGGTCACCAGCACCGCATAGCGGCCCCCGGGCCGCACCAACCGCCCCTCGACGCGCACAGCCAGGCTCTGCCGACTCGACCTCGTGGCGGCTCCCGGATACCCCCACTCCTCCCACGCCGGCGCGGGAGGAATCGGATCGTCGAGCCCGGCGAAGTCCCGCGCCACCTGACCCGCCGCCCGAAGGGTCAGCACCTGCACCTGCCGCTGAACCACCAGCCCCATAACAAACGCACCAACCGCCACAAACCCCGCCACCCCGATCACCATCCTCTTCGACATCCCCGGAGCTTCGTCCAACCCCACGTCCCGCCACAAGGCGCCATGCCAGGCCACATGCCAGACGTCCACCAACCCCATGCATCTTCAAGGACTCAACGCATCACTCCCAGCCGCCGCCCCAGGCATGGGCTTCGTCCCTCGTTCCCCATCGCTCACTCCTCGCCTTCGCATTGGTTGAACGAAGCCGCTGCGCGGTGAAGTGCTCCTCGGATGGCCTTCTTCGTTGGCCCGGGCAGAGTTGATTCGATGGAGCCACCACAAGGGTCACGGGTGCAGTGGCTGCCTCCGCTCCGCTCCGCAGCAATACAACATTATTGTTTGGTCTCATGCTGGGCCCTCTCCTTTACAGGTGGCATGGCCCGTTTCTCCGGCCGGTCGCTGGAGCCAACCAAATCCCCGAGCAGGTCAAAAACCTGGGAGAGTGCGAAGGCGATGGCGCCCAGAATCAGGAATCCAAGACTCGGCAACCAACCGTATCGGAGAAACGCCAAAATGGCCGCAAAGACTGCAACACTAGCGACGATCACCATGATCGCATTCATCCGACCTGCCGCATCCCGCCGCTCATACCTGTCTTCGGGGTTCATAAGGCGAACACTCTACTCTCAGACCTGACGACCTAAGCTCAGCGACCCGGTCCGTGGGAGGCGGTGGTTGCAGTAGTGACGCAATGGTCGGGTAGGCTGCACAGCGCGGTGAACGGAGCCGCTGCGCGGCCAACTGGTCCTGGAGCGGGTTTCCTCCGTGACCCGAGCAGGGCTGATTCCATAGAGCCACCATATAGGACCGGCGCCGCATGAAAAGGCCCAACTCCGATGCCATACATCCTAAGCACCTCGATAATCCCCGCGCACGCCAGCGCGACCGCACCCGCACTCCAACCAAGACGCCGCCCTCGCCTGCTGCTGCTCCGGCCGCTTCGCCCCACCCGACCAACCTCGAATCATTGCGTCGAGATCCACCACCATCCGCGCGCCGGAGGGGCAGCAAACCAAGTCGCGGAGCGGCGACAAAGCCGTGGCCCATGGGGCGAGCCATGGGTAAGCCCACGAATCCCAACAAGCCCCGGAGGCGCATCGAAATACCCCACCAATCCCCACAACGTCGTGACTACGATCCACCATTGCATCGGTAACCAATGCCATTTTACCCGCCGCTCATGGGTTCATCGATCCGTTCCTGGTTGTTCCGACCCACGGCTCGCGCGGTGGGCTACGGTTCTACCGCCCCTGCCGGCGCGCGGCGCGAGGAAAGCCCCGCGCCATACCATCAGTCCAGGAACCACATCACCGGCCATGGCTCTGACCAGGCTCCCAACCACCATCCCGCCCGTCTCAGGCCGAAGCACGCGTTGTTCGCAGGCCGGATTCGGCTCGATCCGCGGCATCCAGATCGAGAATTGCACTCAAGTCTTCGCAACGGCCTTGTGGGAGGGTCCCACACCGCCAAACATCGCCCCTTCCTTCCCGCAGCTGACCCTGGATTGAGAACACAAGCGCCACGTGCGCTGGGAACCGACTGCGCTCCCGCGCCTCTGCCCGGGCTTGGTCAACCACGGGTGCCGTTGCTGGCTCCGCTCCGCTCCGCACCAATACACCCTCCATCGTTGGGCTCATTCTTCATTCCTGACAGTAATAGATCTCTAGTCGATTCCCGCTTGGGTCCTCGAAATACACCGCATAATAGACTCTTGTGTAAGGCATATCTTCGGGACCTTCAATTCGGAGACCACCTGCGGATCTGACGATCTCCGCCATGCGATCAACTTCATTCCGATCCTGAACCGCGAAGGCATATCGTGTCGAATTCGGAACATGATCCGGATCCTGAATCACACCAAACCACGACGCCTTCGGCAACTCCCCATCCGTCTGGAAGGAGAAGGCTTCGAACTTCTCCCCATCGCGCCACTCACGATGAAATCCCAATGCGGGAAGGACGACGGAGTAAAACGGGTAAGCGTCCTTGACGCTACGAACCCTGAGATCGATGTGGCCGAATGGAAACATGGTCTGGGGGGGTCTGCCTGACGACCGAGGCCGCCGACGCGGCTTCGCCGCGTTCGGTGCGCCGGCTCGTTGAAGGTAGCCGCTGCGCGGCGAACTGGTCGTGGGCCGGGTTTCTTCCGTGCCCCGAGCAGCGCTGGCGCCATGGAGCCACCGTATAGGCCCGGCGCCGCATGAAAAGGCCCAACTGTTATCCCATCCATCCAAAGCACCTCGATAATCCACGCGCACACCAGCGCGCCCGGACCCGCACGCGAACCCTGACGCTGGCCTCGCCCCCTCCTCCTGCTGCCGCTCCAGCGGCCGCGACACACCGGACCACTCTCCAATGATCGCGTCCGGATCCACGGCCATCCGCGCCCCGGAGGGGCCGCAAACCAAGCCGCGGAGCGGCGCCAGAACCGTAGCCCATGGCGCGAGCCGTGGGTTCACAGGGCGCAAAAGCCAACGAGCCCCGGAGGGGCGGCGAGAACCGGCCCGCCGCCGGCGTTACCCGTGAAGTGATCCATACCGATATCGAACCTCCTCACCCCCATTGCGGGGACAGGCCATCCTCCATGCCCCCACTCCCCCCATCCCCGCGCCCCGGAGGGGCCGCAAACCAAGCCGCGGAGCGGCGACAGAACCGTAGCCCATGGCGCGAGCCATGGGTTCACAGGCAGCAGAGACCAACGAGCCCCGGAGGGGCGGCAAGAACCCCCACACCGCAGACCTTACCCGTGAGATGATCCACACCGATATCGAACCCGGTCACCCCCATTACGGGGCCAGGCTATCCTCCATGCCCCCACCACCCCATCCCCGCGCCCCGGAGGGGCCGCAAATCAAGCCGCGGAGCGGCGACAGAACCGTAGCCCATGGCGCGAGCCATGGGTTCACAGGCAGCAGAAACCAACGAGCCCCGGAGGGGCGACGAGAACCCGCACACCGCAGGCCTTACCCGTGAGATGATCCACACCGATATCGACCCCGGTCACCCCCATTACGCAGACAGGCTATCCTTCATGCCCCCACCACCCCATCCCCGAGCCCCGGAGGGGCCGCAAATCAAGCCGCGGAGCGGCGACAGAACCGTAGCCCATGGCGTGAGCCATGGGTTCACAGGGCGCAAAAGCCTACGAGCCCCGGAGGGGCGGCGAGAACCCGCGCGCCGCAGGCCTTACCCGTGAGGTGATCCACACCGATACCGACCCCGGTCAACCCCATTACGGGGCCAGGCCATCCTCCATGCCCCCACCACCCCATCCCCGCGCCCCGGAGGGGCCTCAAGTCAAGCCGCGGAGCGGCGCCAGAACCGTAACCCATGGCGCGAGCCATGGGTTCACACGCAGCAGAAACCAACGAGCCCCGGAGGGGCGGCGAGAACCCGCGCGCCGCAGGCCTTACCCCTGAGGTGATCCACACCAATATCGAACCTCCTCACCCCCATTGCGGGGCCAGGCTATCCTCCATGCCCCCAGCACCCCAACCCCGCGCCCCGGAGGGGCATCAAACCAAGCCGCGGAGCGGCGCCAGAACCGTAGCCCATGGCGTGAGCCATGGGTTCACAGGGCGCAAAAGCCAACGAGCCCCGGAGGGGCGGCGAGAACCCGCGCGCCGCAGGCCTTACCCCTGA